>Ga0308157_10000494_pt1 | contig 129004 bp, 96 predicted proteins | sample PhyBR1_FD_201035 | JGI IMG/M metagenome (GOLD analysis project Ga0308157, IMG submission 201035) | Phyllosphere microbial communities from UC Gill Tract Community Farm, Albany, California, United States - DLSLB.R1 | ecosystem: Host-associated > Plants > Phyllosphere > Unclassified | place... | reverse complement strand
ATTGAATTAGACGAGATACTCAATTATTCAATGCTTGTTTTGCTCGACACATTGAACACCAAAGAAAGAGCAGTTTTGTTGTTAAAAGAAGCATTTGATACAGAGGGGAATATGATTGGATTACATGCTAAAAAATAGCTTCATTATAATTGCACTTGATATTAATAATAAAATAAGGAAATGGGAAGAGATAAAGTCATAAAGCCGGATAATACCGCAGTAAGAACCGCATTATGGAGAGCGTTACACGTTCAGACAGATGCAAAACCTCATATACTTGAAGATGAAATAGGATTCAAGTTAATTGCACCTGATGATGATTGGCAGGAACGGCCTGGCATGAAATATACCAAGCGGCTGCGGGCTTCTATCGTAGCCCGTTCACGTTTTATTGAAGATATAGCTAAAGGGCAAATTGAAAAAGGAGTAAAACAATACGTTTTGCTTGGTGCAGGATTGGATAGTTTTGCCCAACGGAACACTGCCATAAGTTCCTATGTTGATATTTATGAAATTGACCAGCACGATACTTTGACTTGGAAAGAAGAAAAGCTGATTGAAAACGGCTATAAAATCCCCGGCAATCTTCACTTTGTACCTGTCGATTTTGAAATCTCATTTGGTGGGACGAGCTATTAAATAAAGGTTTTAATGTTGAACAAAGGGCTTTTGTATCTTGTATCGGTGTTACGCTTTATCTTACCAAAGAAGCGATTACCGACACACTGAAAAAAATGACTTTGCTTGCACCTGGTTCTACTATTGCAATGGCCTTTTATCTGCCATTGGAATTACTTGATGAAGAAGACAAGCCATTAATGGAAATGTCGATAAAAGGAGCGGCAGCTTCAGGTACTCCTTTTGTAAGTTTTTTTTCGGTTGAAGAAATTATAAAACTCTCTGAAAAAGTAGGTTTAAAAGAAATACAGACAATCTCCACAAAAGATATGACGGAAAAATACTTTAAGAACAGAACCGACAACCTTCTACCAGCAAGCGGAGAATTTTTTTTAGTGGCAAAGACCTTATAAAACATGAAAAAGAATAGTTCCTTGCAACCAATATGTAGTGATATAAAATGGCTGAAAGTAATGTTTTTGCTGGTGTTTTACCGTAGGTTAACATAGTTATGAGATATCCGCACAAAAACCGGTTTATTATAAAAATGCTAAATTTGTATCTCCTTTCTTTAAAGACAGACTAAAAAGAGAATATTTTTATGGGGCACATCAGAGAATACTACGAGCGGATACTAAAATTACAGGAAACAGAATGGGAATTTATAGCTTCCCACTTTGACAGGAGGGTTTTTGCCAAAAACGAAACCATCACACGACAGGGCGAAACAGAAAAATACCTTTCCTTTGTAGAAACAGGCATCGTTCGATTTTATATTCCAGATGATGAAAACGAACTGACTTTTAATTTCTGTTTTGATAAAGAATTTACCTGTGCTTACAATTCATTCCTGACCCAGACACCATCTGAATACGAATTGCAGGCATTGACGGAAACCGTGGTTTGGCAAATATCTTATGATGATTTGCAAAAAGTATATGCAGAGACCAAAGCAGGAAACTATTTAGGGCGTTTTGTGTCGGAGAAACTGTTTTTGCAAAAAAGCAAAAGAGAATTGTCGCTTTTAAAACATACAGCCAAAGAACGGTATCTAAACCTGTTCAATGAACAACCTGATATTTTAAAATTTATTCCGTTAAAATACGTTGCTTCCTATATCGGGATAACGCCACAGGCGCTGAGTCGGATTCGTAGACAAATAGTATAGCAATCTGAAATGTCGTTGAAAATCAACGAAAAATCTGCGTAAATACTTAACATAGGTTCATTGACTACCATGTTTATTCTTTGGAAATTTGTTGAAAAATCCAAAGAATAATGAAACGATCCATCTTAGCATACGGACACCATATCTTAAAACAGAAATGCAACGACATCGAAAAGGATTATCCTGAATTGGATAAATTAATTGCCGATATGTGGGAAACGATGGAAAATGCCAATGGTTGCGGATTGGCATCACCACAGATAGGACTTCCGGTTAGATTGTTTATCGTGGACAGTAAATCAACTTTTGATAGCCTCGGAGAAGAAGACAGAAAGTTTTATTTCCCCCAAGATGATAAAGGCATAATGGAAACTTTCATCAATGCCAAAATCATCCAACGGTCTGAAGAACTTTGGGAAGACGAAGAGGGCTGTTTAAGTATTCCAAATTTATTCTACAAAGTAAAGCGGAATTGGGCGATAACGATTGAATATTATAATCGGAATTTTGAAAAGCAAATCCGTACATTCAGTGGAACGACCGCGCGAATGATACAGCACGAATACGACCATACCGAGGGAGTTCTCTATCTCGATTATCTCAAGCCTTTGACAAAAAGGCTTATGGCTTCCAAACTTCAAAAAATCCTAAAAGGTCAAATTGTACCGACCTATCCCATGAACTTTATACGATAGAAAAAGCAGTCATCTTAAACATACTTACTTATGATAAATATTAGAAAAGCCGACATAGATGACGTGATAACTATTTCAAAATTGGGACGTATAACATTTTCAGATACGTTTGAGTCTTTTTTCAACGACAAGAACGACCTGTTGGATTACTTGGAAGACATTTTTTCGGAAAAAAGGATTCACGACAGTATACTAAAAGCGGAATCCATTTATTGGATTGCTTTCTACGATAGCATTCCTGTTGGTTATGCGAAAGTTAAACTGGACTTCACAAGCCAATTGATAATCCCACCAAATACGTGCTATCTTGATAAGATTTATGTCGTAAAAAAATTTATAAGCAAAGAAATCGGTAAAGAACTGCATAAAATTTTAATGCAAGAAATAATTGCTTTAAAATATCAGCGTATTTGGCTCTCTGTATTAAAAGAGAATCAAAAGGCAATAAATTTTTATCACAAAAAGGGCTATCAGATAATAAGTCAGTATTCACAAAACATTGGTTCTCAGAAATTCGACTTTTTTGTAATGGCACTGAATTTAGACGAAAAAGCTACATGAATTTGCATACAGGGGCGCTGTTTGTAACTTCTATTTTGTCATTCACCCTTGAGATAAATAAGTTGCTATTGAAGTTGTTTCGGAACCCCGGTCTGATAAACAGAAACATGAAAACAGTAGAAAATTTTAGCACAGTACAACACTGTCTACAAAATTAACTTCGACCTTGAAGACGAAGAAAATATCCTTAGGATTGAGGCTAATAAAATTGAGGTTGAAACTGCCGATATAATCAAGTATATAATTGAATTGAGGTATAACTGTAAGCGAATAGAACAACTTTTAGCGAATTCTTATGTAATAATTTTCAAAGAAATATTCAACAGATTGAAAACTGATACCCCGTAACAATGCTTGTTGGGTTTGTCAGTGATTACAATGATGAAAGTTGTCTATTAGAAAATAAGAGATTAGACAAAGTGAAATGACATCTTCATTAAATCCTATCATCTCGGAGATACAGCGAAAAGAAAATGCTATTTCGCTGTCTGCATCTAATGAAATTGATGAAGCATATCAAACGACGATATACCTGCAAGAATACTTATGGTCAATAAGAGAGGATATTACCAAGCATGGCTTTAAAAACCATTGGGAGGAAATCAATTTCTTTCGCAACATTAAGCCATACATTCTCTCCAAACTCATTTACCACAATAAAATATTTCGCATACAGACAGCTTGTCCTGTTGATGGAGGAAAGATGTACGCAAGTTATTTTTCAGAACAATTAAGGGAATTGAAACAGGAATACAGGGAGCATATCTATAATTCCGATTTTTACAGATATTACCGTTCAGGAAGAACAGACCGTGATGAAACTTACTTTAGGTTGGGCAACATTAATTTCCACGATGGACTGAATAGCTTCGTCTTTGAAATTGACCCTCTGTTTTCAACCTACTATGATTACAAAGTGGCTCGGATAATAGCAAATGAGCTACTCTATACCTACATACTCCAAAAAATCAATAATGATGAAATAGCAGGCTCTCTTTCTGCAAGGGATATTTCATCCGATGGTATTCTTTGGACGGACAGTAAAAATGCCTTGATAGAACTGATTTATGCGCTGTATGCGAACGGCTCTCTTTCATACGGTAAAGTAGGAATACGAAAAATCCGTTTGGTTTTGGAAAAACTGTTTCAGATTACCTTAGGGGATTTACATAATGCTTTCCATCGAATGAAATATCGTGCCAATTCACGAACCGCATTTTTAGACCAACTGAAATCTTCTTTGGAGGAATATATGGACAAGGATTTATAGAGTTATCAAAACAAACAAAAAGGGAAGCAAAGATAATGGATAACGATAACTGCGCACGCATAATGGCTTCGCCACTCTTCGGGACTTACAGTGCTTCGTTATCTTATATCCGTTAGCATAAAGGCTTTCTTTTTTTTCTATTTTTTTCTTTTGGAATGAATTTTAGTTTTTAATATTCCATAGCAGTAACTTCCGCACTTAGGGAGGTTAGCCTTTCTAAATCCTCAAGAAAATGTTCGAGATTTGTTCGGTTTCGGCAGTTTTTGGATGAAGCATATGCTAAGAAATTTGAAGAAACTGAAAAAACCGCAAAATTGGCAACCATCTTTGGAGCGTTGACTATCTTTATTTCCTGTTTGGGATTACTTGGACTTTCAGCTTATATGGCCGAAAGGAGAACCAAAGAAATTGGTGTAAGAAAAGTATTGGGTGCCTCCGTATTTTCGGTTACGAGAATGTTGTCCAAGCAATTTGTTTTATTGGTGGGGATTTCCTGTCTGATTGCCTTTCCAATTGCTTATTGGACAATGGATGAATATATAAGCAAATACGCCTACAGAATAGATGTCGGTTGGGAGATCTTTGCAATAACGGCATTTCTAACTATTAGTTATCAATCCATTAAAGCTGCCATGGCCAATCCAGTGAACAGCTTAAGGGATGAGTAGGGATTTAGATTCTCTCAAGCTTTATCAAAAAGATAGAGGTTGTTTCATGTTAATTAAACCTCTACGGCGATGTAACCTGTTGGATTGTTCCATCAGATTTCACTTTATATCTTTCGATCGTCTTTTCTGGAACTTCGCTCATGTAATTCCAGCTTGTCACCTCGATATTTTCTCTATTAATTACACTGATTTTTCGGAAAGCTGATTCGGCGATCTCATCGTAAGCAATGTCCAATGTGTTAATGATTTTGTTGTTTCTGTCTAAGGTAAGTAAGGTTGTAAACAGTTCATGATCACCGTTCTGATAGGTTATTACTACGGTAGTAAAATGATTAGAAAAAGGAAGAGAATAATTCAAGCTAAAATTCTTTTTATCTGTTCCTTCAAGCTGAGATTTGATGCTTTCCGGAAAATTCTGATCAGCTATTTTCAGTGCTTCCAATTGGTCAAAGCTAGTAGAATCAGTTACCGGGAATTGTTTCAATGGCAACGACTGGGGTAGGTTTGTAGAGTGCAATCTTTTAACGGATACTAGCCATTCAGCAAAATCGAGCCGCTCACCATCGCCGGCGATCCAGATACTATCTATTTTCCAACTGATTTCTAATTTTTCTCCGTGCCTAAAATCATATTCTTTATCAATAATGAAAGAAACAGTATCACCCTTCTTTATGGTATTTATAAACCAATAATCGTAATCATAATTGGCATTGATAAATTCAACGGTATCAGTATATACCTTACCAGGATCGATTTGTCTTAGCTGACTTGACAAGCTTCTTTGAACAGTATCGTCGGTTTCAACCTTTTCTATCTGCTTTTCATCTTTCCCTTTTATATTCTCCTTACAGGACTGAAAAGCAAGAATGAATACTATCAGATAAAATAATCTCAATTTTGTTTTAAGAACCCTATATTTTGATGGATCAAGCATAACGAATAATCAAGAAATCAATAATTAGTTTATAACAATGGTTTAATTTTACGATTATACGAAAAGTTTGAGTCTTATCGTCTAATTCTTTGGTTTGATACTCTATCAGGATGTTTATAATCCAGATAAATTATTATGGGGAATATAATTGGCAGATGCTAAGAATGACTTCTACTAAGCTATATAAAAGAAACCATAAATGATTATTAAAGCTGTAAGGCTCCTATGGAGCTAGTTTTTGGGAAATTTGTTCATACAAAACAAACCATAATGAAAAAGTTCATACGATGGTTAGTATATGGCCTATCTGTTCCTTCAATTATTATCATAAATTTTGTTCTTTATCATCTGATAGCCGCAAGAAGAAACGAGCATAAAAAAGAGGTTTATGAAGAGCGTTTACAGCTCTTTAAAAAAGAAACCAGATCAAAATTTTAAGTTTTGATCCGGCTCTTTATTTCATACATTTCTCTTATTTATTCATCTCGTAAGCTGTCTACAGGGTTCTTCCAGGCAGCTTTTATAGATTGAGAACTTACTGTTAGCAAGGCTATGCTAATGGCAATTCCGCCGGCAAGAGCTAACATCCACCATTGCATATCAATATGATAGGTAAATCCATCTAACCATTTGTTTAATGCCCACCATGCAATTGGGGTGGCGAGAAGCAAAGAGACGATAACCAACTTGATAAAGTCCTTTGAGAGCATGCTGCATATTCCTGTAACGGAAGCGCCGAGCACTTTTCGGATACCAATTTCTTTGATACGTGTTTCGGCAATATAAGAAGCAAGACCAAAGAGTCCTAAACAGGATATAAAAATAGCCAAAAGCGAAAATATAAACGCCAATGTTCCCATCTGTTTCTCGTCCTGAAACTTCTTAGCATATTGTTCATCTACAAATTTCGAGAAGAATGGATATGCAGGATTAAATTTCTTTATAATTTTTTCAATACCCTCTAAGGTCTTCGACATAGGAAGCTGTGGATTAGTTCGGATCACAATGTTAAACATGTATTGATCGCTTGCTGTGATTAACAAAGGTTGTACATCTTCATAGGGGGAGTCCATAATATAATCATTGATAATTCCTACAATAGTAAATGTCTCTCTTCCCCACTTGAGATATTTACCAACGGGGTTCTCCAACCCCATTCGTTTAACAGCCGTTTCGTTTAACAGTACTGAGGTACTATCAGCAGGGGAGTGGGCATAATCAATATCTCGGCCTTCCAACAAGGTAAGACCTAAAGTCTTCACGAAGTCACTTTCTGCATGGGCGAGTTTAAAAAAACTATTGCTTACTTGTTCCGGTGTTGCGCCTTCCCAAGAGAAATTTCCTCCGGAAGAACCATAACTTTCTGCAATTGTCCATGAACGCGTTCGAGTAATACTCGTTGCCAATCCGTTATTGATTAATTCGGCTTTAATCGCTTCGTAATTTTTATCAATTTCTCCTTCAGAAGGTACCTCAATTAGTTGGGCTGCTTGGTAACCTATTTCTCGTTCGCCTCCAAATTTTACTTGCTGACGAATGACCAATGTGGCCACTATAAGGAAAACAGCGATGGCAAACTGAACCACCACCAAACCTTCACGTAGATTAAATAAACGATGCGGTTTACGGGTCACACCTTTTAATGTCTTCACAGGTTGGAATGAAGAAAGAACGAAAGCCGGATAGATTCCTGCAAGAAATCCTGTGATCAAAATAAAAGCAAGACCTATCCCCCAGATCATAGGATTTGTCCAGTCTACATCTAAAGGTTTATCCAATACGCTGTTGAAAAGCGGTAAAAAGAAAATTGTCAACACAATGGACACTATTCCAGCTATAAAAGCCAATACAATAGATTCAAATAGAAACTGACTGACCAAAGTTTTCTTGGTTGCTCCAATTACTTTCCGCACGCCCACTTCTCTGCTTCGTTTCTGACTTCTGGCAGTGCTCAGATTCATAAAATTAATACAGGCAATCAATAAAATCAATAAACCAATTCCGGCAACCAGGCGTACTCTTTCTATTTTACCACCAGTGGGAATGCCGTTTTCAAAATTGGAGTATAGATGCCATTTAGACATAGGGTAAAGAAATACCGATGTCCACTCTAGATAAGCAGCATTTTGTCTAACAAGAGGTTTTATCTTCTGATTAAAGGCCTGAACATCTGTATTTTCTTTTAAAGACAGGTAAGTAATAAGTGCATTTGAATTCCAGCTATTTAATGATTTTGCTCGTTCTGATTCAATTGGTATAAGATATTTAAAGTCGAATCCGGTATAGCTAGGCAGGTCTTTAATTATTCCTGTTACTTTATATGCCAATTCGTTTTTTAGGATAATAGTCTTATTCATAGGGTCTTCATTCCCGAAAAGATTTTGTGCTAATCCTGCTGTTAAAACGATGCTGTTAGGTTCATCCAACATCTTATTTTTTGTTCCTTGTAGAATTGGAAAATCAAAGATATCCAGGAAGCTCGCATCAACAGGGTTTCCTTTAGCTTTTAAATTTATATCATTATGAGTGAACAGAACATCTTCTGTCCATAAAACCCTTGCTGCATGTTCTACCTCCGGAAATTGTTCTTCAAGAGCAGGAGCGGCAGCTGACATTGTAATGTCATGTATATTGACAGATCCATTTTTATCAGTGCGGTACATGAGTTTATAGATATTATCCTGATTGGGATAGAAATTATCGTACAGAAATTGATTCTGAACCCAGAGTGAAATCAAAAGTACTGCAGTCATACCGATAGCCAGTCCGATGATGTTAATGGCCGAAAAGCTTTTGTTTTTTAGTAAGCTTCGTCGAGCTATTTTTAAATGATTCTTTATCATAATTTTTATGATTAGTTCTAATTCGCCTATGACGAAATTCGTCTAATTCGCTAATTCTCTGAACATTTACAGCAACCGCTCCAAAAATATAGTGTGTTGTAAATCAATTTATTACAAATTATCGATTACTTCCAACTGTTCGATTTCGGACAATATCTATTCGATAATGAACAGTTAAGTATTAAACGGTAAAAAGTGATATATAATGCACTCTCGAATAGTGATACAACTATCAATTGGACATATTTAATAAGTAATGATAAAAACTTAATTACGATGTACGGAGAAGATAAAGTTTATACTGAACAGTATACCATCACTAAACTGACCAATAAAGAAATGAAATGGGTAAATGCTTCCCCCGGAGATGGAAATAGTGATAAAAGATTGGTTCGCTATTAATTCCATATGCTTGTCTTTTCGGCTGATACTTATTACCATAGATCAATAAATACTATCTTTAGAATAGGTAAATTTGATTAATGAAGAAAATAGGATTTTTATCGTTTGGTCATTGGGGAAATCATTCCTCATATCAAACTCGATCGGCAGCTGATACTTTGCTGCAGTCCATTGATTTGGCTGTTGCTGCCGAAGAGATTGGTTTGGATGGCGCATATTTTCGTGTCCATCACTTTGCGGCTCAATTAGGGTCGCCCTTTCCATTATTATCAGCAATCGGAGCTAAAACAAGTAAAATAGAAATTGGAACGGGTGTTATTGATATGCGTTATGAAAACCCATTATATATGGTCGAAGACGCCGGAGCGGCAGATTTAATTGCCGGCGGTCGATTGCAGTTGGGTATCAGTAGAGGTTCACCGGAACAAGTTATTGATGGCTGGCGCTACTTCGGATATGAGCCTGGAGCAGGCGAAACCGATGCAGATATGGGACGCAGGAAGGGGCTGGAGTTTTTGGATAAATTGCAGGGAGTTGGTTTTGCTCAGCCTAATCCCTCACCCATGTTTCCCAATCCACCAGGGTTATTACGCCTGGAGCCATATTCCGCAGGACTTAGAGATCGGATCTGGTGGGGTGCCGGTTCGAATGCTACGGCTATTTGGGCTGCAGAAAATGGGATGAACCTGCAAAGTTCTACCTTGAAAGAGGACGAAAGTGGGCAACCTTTCCATGTACAGCAAGCCGAACAAATCAGATTATATAAAGAAGCCTGGAAGAAGGCAGGTCATCAACGTGAACCGCGTGTTTCGGTAAGTCGATCTATCTTTGCATTGGTCAATGAGCAGGATCATTATTATTTTGGACAAGAATCAAATCGTCATGACCAGGTTGGTTTTATCGAAAAAAATAAGCGGGCAATCTTTGGAAGAAGTTATGCAGCCGAGCCTGACCAACTCATCAAAGAACTGGCGAAAGATGAAGCAATTCAAGAAGCAGACACTGTGCTTTTAACAGTTCCTAATACATTGGGAGTTGATTATAATGTGCATGTATTATCAGCTATTCTAGAACATGTCGCTCCTGAATTAGGTTGGCGTTAAGAAGCGAGAGTTGGTAGAAATGGATTAGAAAGATAATCGAAATATCGTTTTTTAAGCATAAAAAGGAAATGGTCGGTATAGATCATTTCCTTAATTGTTTATAATTCGTTTATTCTTTTTTCAATTTGACTTGAAAATCTACGGTTTTTAGGCTCCCCAATCTTCTGTTTGCTGTATATGCTATTGTGTCCCGATAATAAATAAGCAACTACACAAGCAATAGCAACATATACCCCGCATTCCATTCCAAATAACTCCGTTGCCATCAGTGTGCAAGCTAGTGGTGTATTTGTAGCACCTGCGAAAACCGCCACAAATCCCATTCCGGCTAAAAGGCCGACAGGAAGCGGCAGAAAGAAGCTGATAGCACTTCCCAATGTAGCACCTATAAAGAACAAGGGTGTTACTTCTCCACCCTTAAAACCTGCAGATAGAGTAAGAACAGTGAAGACCATTTTTAAAGCAAAGTCCTGAGCAGGTAATTGATGATCAAAAGCCTCTAAGATTGTTGGAATACCTAGACCGATGTACCTGCTTGTTCCGAGAGTCCACACTGCCAATGCTACAATAATACCTCCGATCAAAGGACGCAGGGGGAGATAAGCAATCTTTGATTTGAAAAATGCTCCGGCCTTAAGCATCGCTTTGCTGAACAGTGTGGCACATAATCCAAAAATAATTCCGGCAACAATGGCGTATATAATGTTTAAAAAAGATATATCCGGAATAAAGTCAATATGGTAATGGGTGTGATGTGTCTGCCAGAGTTTAGTGACCAGATCGGCTATGATAGAAGCTATAAATGCAGGAAATATAGCATCGTAACGGATTCGACCAATCAGAAAAAATTCCAGTCCGAAAATTGCACCCGCTATTGGAGTGCCAAATACAGACCCAAAACCCGCAGACACGGCTGCAATAATTAAAATCTGCCGATCATTTATGGAAAGACGAAAAGGCCTGCTGAATTGGTCGGCAATAGCTGCCGCCATTTGCAGAGCCGTCCCCTCTCGTCCAGCTGATCCACCAAAAAAATGAGTAACAATGGTTCCGATATATACAAAAGGAGCCATACGAAAAGGAATAATTTGATTAGGCTCATGAATCTGGTCTATAAGCAAGTTATTGCCTCCTTCAACGTTTTTTCCATAATAATGGTAAAGTAAACCAATTAAAAAACCGGCAATCGGTAATAATGCAATTAACCAGAGATGGTTTTCACGGAAATTGGTCGCCCAATCCAAAGACTTTAAAAATCCGGCGGAAGCACTTCCTATGCAGACTCCAATTACCGAGCAAATCAATAGCCATTTGGAAATAAAGACTATGGCAGGGAATCGCCTAAAAAAAATAATAACCTGAAGTTTTGTTTTGTGGACTGATGACTTTTGTTTGCGTGTTGACATAAAATACCTGATAAAAAGTTATACACTTCATATAATCAGGCGTCATCAGCTCTCACGGAGCGGTTGGGTAAGGAAGAACACCATTTCCTTTTTCGTTTATCAGAACAAATGTAATAAAAGATATTGAATGGTCAATTACTTCGAACATTAAAAATGCTCTTAGAGATAAAATGGTGAAATTGGAACGATGAGTTATTATCGCAAGTAATACCGCTCATTTGCACGGGAGATATAAAGCCTCCAAGAAAGAGACTTTATGGTTACCCTACTGTTGTAGTGTTTGAGCTACAAAACATTTAAAAGATTGACGTTGCTCTTTGGGAAATCATTTTCTTAAGAATACAGGCCTTGTGGGTTTTGGAGTTCTCTGTTGCGTAAGGAGTTACGTATGATTTGACCCAAGGCACGGGTTAATAATCTTTCTTTTTGAGAAATTGTAAAGTATTAGCCCTCAAGGAGAAAGATAAAATGTGGGGAAGAGAAAAAAATAACTTTATTTAAGTTAAATAACTTCTTTTCTTGAGACGGAAAGTCAAGACCTGGTTATCTCTTTTGATTTTAATGAGAACGAGGTCCTTATCTCGTTCTACAGGGTTCAAAAAGAAATAACAAGCTGTATCTCTGTCTAAATCATGGAGATCTATATTGTCTATTTGCAGAATAATATCGCCAACATGAAGCGGAACTTGATCATCGCTGTAAGTGTATGATACTTGTGCATTTCCATCTATAAAACGATATCCAAACCCAAAAGAATGGAATGATTTTGCAGTAGGATGTAGTTTCTTCAGGTAGATTTTTTTATTTTCCCAGTCTAGAATTGTAGAGAATGCGCTTAAGAAATCATTCCCAATTAAATTGGATTTGCCCGTACTAATAATTTCATTCTCAAAAGTCTGCTTATCCAATTTTAATGTTGTCGTCTTGAAGATATAATCCTCAGATGGTTTTGCAGAACCTAGCAGCCCCAGACTACTAATTCCATAAGTTCGAATAGATTGTTGAACTTTTTTTGGATTAAAATATTTTGTATCAACCTTTAATCTGCCATTAAACCCGGTGTCAAAAGTAAAGGTGATTTTTTTGCCTAGTAAATTCGATTTGATCTTCGGGGTTTTTTGGGCTTCTGTATTGAAATTAATAACCATATCATATCCATCTCTATCGAATCTTTCCAGATTTTCTGATGCCTCAATACTATTTTTTTCATAGTCTATTCTCCAGAAAAGCTTAGCCATCAAATTCGACCCTATAATTCCATCAAGCTTAAAACATCCAAAATCCGATGAACTAAGGTCCATGACAAAAGCACCTATATCATTGAAGACAGCATTACCAATTGACAATTTTGGTATAAAAGTTCGAATCATGGATTCCTGATTTTTCTGTGAATCGACAATCTTTTGGCTAGAAATTGTTTCAAGATTAAGCTGTAAACTGAAAGTATTACAGGAGCCCCTGTATCAAAGAGAAATCTGTAAGGCTCACCCGCAATGGTCACCACGATGATTGGTAACTTGTTTTCAAAAGAGAAATGAATGACTTCATGTCCGTCCTTTAATTTCGCAGTTCCTCGCTCAAAAAAAGCTTTTCCTTGACCTGATACCGAAATACTGATAATCAAAAAGACGATAAGTTGATAAAAGGAAAGCTTGAACATGCTCTTGTGTTTAATTGGCTGATCTAATGTATGTGAAACCTTCACCGGTATTAAAAATACTGTTTTTTCTTAACAGATTATTAAAATAAGGAATGTTCTGTTTCTCAATTCTTTTTTGATAACGGAAAGGAAATTATGTAAAAAGACATTTACAGTAATCTTTAAAAACACTGATTTATAGACCTTAAAACAAGGAAAGGCTAATTTTTTAAAGAAATTATATAAAAGTTAAATAAAAAATGTTTTACCTTTGCTTCTGTTTATAATTAGTCTAAATAAAATCAAAAATACTAAATTAGTATTTATAACAATAAAAAATCAGCGTGAACATCCATGATTCGGCAATAGCCATGTGTGTCTTGATGACTTACGAATACGAAGACTTTGAATAACGAAGAAATAAAAAAGCGACGGGCATAAGACGGCAATCTTTGCATGGAGCCTTCTAAATCAGCGGCAACTGATTTAGGAATTCTCACCATAAAACGTGAGAGAAACCCAGCACTGCAGGTATGGAAGAAGCACTCAAGATATAAACAGACATTAGGCTGCATTCTCGTGGCCGAAGAATTTATACATCAAGTCTTTTCCATATTCCGTTAATGCCATTTGAAATAAATAACATTAACAGAAAATGAAATATAATATTCTAGATTCTATAAAGAAACAGGTATTCCTAGAAATACCTTTATTAGATATTTTATTGATCAGTAATCTAATAATCGACCAACTTAGGTCTGATTCTTCTCAAAATTATCTTGCTTTTTAAAAAATGAAATCCTCTCACAAAGCCGGTTTGTTGAACCTTGCAACTTATTATCCCGTTTTTCAACCATTAGCTCCGCGATCAATTTCGCGCTGTTTCCTTCTCGCAATTAGTTTATTGATTTGTCAAGTTGCTTTTGGACAAAGTTTTATCCTTGAAGGAACTGTTAAAGGTCAAAATGATAAAATTATTGAAGGTTTAGTGGTGAAAGTCAATGATAAGCAGTTGCTCACTAACAATGCAGGTTACTTCAAATTTGAAAACTTAAGTTCTTCCACAGCTAAAGTACTTGTTCAAGCTTTAGGTTATGAAAGCTACTTGGAGACTATTCAGTTAAAAAATGGGATAAATACAATTCATGTAGTTTTAAAAGAGACCAAAGAAGAAATTCAGGAAGTGACAGTGCGAGGCTTAACAAAAGTCCAGGAGGTAAACAGACAGGCCTTTAATGTGGCTTCGGTAGATGCCACAAAGCTACATAACAGTACACTTAATCTATCAAAAGCGCTAGACCGGGTTTCGGGGATAAGAGTAAGAGAAACCGGTGGTCTGGGTTCTAATATGAATTTATCCCTTAATGGATTTTCCGGAAATCACATTCGTTTCTTTATAGATGGTGTGCCGATGGATAATATGGGGAGCTCCTTTCAAATTAACAACATCCCTATCAATCTTGCCGAAAGAATTGAAGTTTATAAAGGTGTGGTTCCGATATGGTTAGGTTCGGATGCCTTAGGTGGTGCAATTAATATTGTGACAGGGACCAGCAAGAGAAATTATGTAGACGTTTCTTATTCTTATGGATCATTTAACACGCACCGTACCGTTGTTAATGCTGCGGTGACCTCAAAGAAAGGCTTGACTTTGGAGCTGAATGCCTACCAGAACTTCTCCGATAACGATTATAAAGTTTTTATTGAAAAATACAACAACCGTTTAGATAATTACTCTAAATCAACAGAAGTCCCAAGATTCCATGATCAATATCACAACGAATCTTTGATCGCTAACATTGGTGTTGTTAATAAATCCTATGCAGATCGGTTATTATTCGGAATAACAATTGGGCAGAACTATAAACAAATTCAGACGGGGGCAAGAATGGAATCGGTATTTGGAGCTTTACACCGCCGTGGAAATATTGTTATGCCTAGCTTGAAATACCAAAAAAATGATCTTATCAAAGGTTTAGATGTTACTGTCAATGCTAACATTAATCTGGGGACAGAGCAAAATATTGATACGGTAAATAGAAGATTCGATTGGTTTGGAGATACAGGTGTGGATCTCCCTGCAACAGCTGGAGAACGTTCGAGATCCATGTATAAATATAGAAACAACGAAGCTATTCTGACCTCTAATTTCAATTATACGCTTGCCGAGCACCATACTTTCACATTGAATAATGTGTTTAATAGTTTTGATAGGAAGGGAGAAGATCCATTGAATCCTCAAAACAATGAATATGAACGGAATAGAATTTCAAGAAAAAACGTATTGGGGTTTGGTTATCAGTATCAGGTAGAGGGGATCTGGAGTGCCACCTTATTTGCTAAGTTTTTAAATCAAAACAATATGAATGGTGATGCTCCGGGACAAAATATGCATCGTTTCGGCTATGGTACGGCAGCAACATATTTCTTGAATGAAGGTCTGCAATTAAAAGCCAGTTATGAGTTGACCAATCGTATGGCTACTCCATACGAGATCTTTGGAGACGTGGAGAACCAAGATGCAAACCCTTCCTTAAAACCCGAAAGAAGCAACAATTTTAATATTGGTCTGAATTATCAGTTTGACATAAATGATTATAACCATTTCGCCTTAACCACAGGGTTTATTTACAGAAATGCTAAGGATTTTATTTATCAAAGATTAAATCAAAACCAAAGCAAATATATGGCTGACAACAGAGAAGGTGTTCGTACTGTTGGTGGGGATCTTGAATTACGATATGCGTTCAAGAAATGGTTATCAGCAGGAAGTAGTTGGACATATCAATACTTGCAGAATATGCAGAAGTATGAAGATGGATATACAGAGGTAAGCCCTGTGTATAAAGATCAGATGCCTAATATTCCATATCTGTTTGGAAACGGTGATATCAATGTGCATTTTCGTGATTTTGCAAAAAAAGGAAATATTCTTAACGTTGGATACAACTTACAATACATCCATGACTTTTATCTGTATTGGCCAAGTAGAGGAGAAGAGAAAAACGACATTCCCAAACAGCTAAGCCATGATGTCAATCTCGTTTACAGTTTGGATCATGGTCGTTATAATATCGGAATCGAAGCGAGAAACATTACGAATGAAAGACTATATGACAATTTCAGTATGCAAAAACCCGGTAGGGCATTTTATGTAAACCTGAGATATTTTATCAATAAAAATCAATCAAATTAAAATGAAAATTAAAAATCTATTCTTAGCAGCAATTGCTATTCTGGCATTGACATCCTGTGATAAAAATACAGACAACAATGTTGATCCCAACCCTAATCCGTCAGAAAACGGAAGCTTTATTGTAACCGTGACTCCGGTTGCTGCAACAGCAGTTGCTGACTATTTGTTGACAACGGATAATTTAGATGAAGGAACGATATCTACAAAAGGAAAAGGTATTGAACAGGATGGTACTTATCGCTATTACGTTACGCATAACAACAAGTTTTTCAGTATGCTTTACGGTCAGGGAAATCCAGGTGCTGTAACGGTATATGATATTCAGAATGGAGCATTGAATAAGGTCGCTAACTCGGTAACCGAAACTGTTCAGGCTTTTGCTCCGGTTGATGAAGATATCCTGATGATGAAAATTTCAAGAGATATTACTAATCCAACATCTAGTTGGTACAAGTTTAATACGAATTCATTAACGATTACAGGACAAGGAAACTTTAATACTGCAGACATTCTAAAAAATGGTGAATTGGCTCATTTTAGTTGGATTAAACAGGTAGGAAATAAAGTTTTTGCACCAATATTTTCTATAAAAGCATGTTGTAAAGCAGGATTCGGAACTGCTTTCCCCGATCAGGCATGGATCGCTGTTTTCTCTTATCCTGAAATGAAATTGGAGAAAGTATTCAGTGATAACCGTACGAGTTATATAGGACGTTATTTTGTAGATGGTATGGGATTAACAGAAAATGGTGATTTATATACTTTCTCTCCGTCTATCGCGTCCACAGGAGGAGAAAAAGATGAGTTTAATTCAACTAAGCCTTCCGCAATTACGCGTGTTAAATCAGGAACTACTGAGTTTGATCAGTCTTTCTATATCGATTTTGAAGAGATCTCAGGAGGAATGATTATTACCGATTGGTTATATGTAGGGGATAATAAATTTGTCGTTCTTTCTACTCCGAAAACAAGTAAAGAACTCTATACTGCAGGGAAAGTAATCGGGATACTTGATGTGGCGGCTAAATCTTATAAAAAAGTAAGTGGTGGACCTGACGTAAAAGATATTAAACTACTTACTGGCAATAATTTCACGAAAAAAGATGGCACGGGTTATATCGGTGTTAATCTGACTTCAGGAATAGGCTATGTCTATAAAATAGATGCGAATACGGCTACGGCAACTCAAGGTCTAAAAGTTGAAGGAGGAACAATAACAGCGATTCAACATTTGGATTAACAGCTATTCCTTAATGCAATGTGCCTGATTTAATCGAATTTATCGCTTTATCTCGGGTGCATTTTTACCTTTTTATATCATGTATACTCTTATTCTTGGACTTATTTTGTTAGCATCTTTTCTTTGGTTTAATACAAGCGAAAAGGTGAAAATATCAGATAGACCTCAATGGCTCGAAAAGTTGAAGGCAAAAACGAAGCTGTCGAAAATATTGGCATCTTCAATTTTGGTTCTCTGTCTGGTTATTATCTGTTTTAAACAAGGTTTTGCTGCAGGAATTTTCGCATGGATAATCTATATGATGGGCATGTTATGCCTGATCGTTCTCTTATTCCCCTATAAGACGTTTAGATCTGCTCATATCTTTCTTTTATTAGGCTTTTGTCTGATTTTTGAATTGGCTTTCACCTTTTTTTCTACAAACATTTAACGAATAAAAATGCCTGCAAACAAAAAATACCTAAGCAGCCCTTTTCAACGCTTTTTAAAAATTACTGCCGGCTTTATTGGTGGTTATTTAGTGATGTTTAGCCTCCATCTCTTAATGACATTTATATTCGAGAAAAAGAATGTCATTATTACTTCCGGTTTTACGGGGTATATCTTGTGGGCAATTTTACTTCTGCTTGCTTTTCTTGCAAAGAATGGCTGGAAGGTTTGGGGCGTATATCTTTTGCTTAGCCTGATCTTTTATTTACCCTTTCTAATTCGCTAATCCAGAATATGAATATTAGAAATTACAATATTTACTTTAATACTCATACAATCAGCGGCATTATTATATGTGCTTTGTTGTATGTTATTTTCTTTGGTGGTTCATTCTCTTTTTTCAAAAAAGAAATTAGCGCCTGGCAAAGTAATACCAGCTATGTAAACCAAACTGCATATCCCTTAAAATATGATAGCTTTTTGGATTCCATTTCAGAGGGATATAATCTTCAGGGAAGGGATATAATCTTTTATCTTCAACAAAAAGGACTAAAAGGTTATATAAATTTCAGTGCTTCTCAGGATTCTATCTTGAATAAAGCAAATATGGAAGCCTTGCAAAAAAATAGTGGAGACAATAAAAAAGGTCGGGGAAGACGGGGTGGAGCTAGTGATGCAAAATACTTTAATCATGATTTTGTAAGTAATAAATCAGGGGATTATTCAACAAATTATGACATGGGCGAATTTCTTTACCGCCTTCATTTTCTTGCGCAATTAAATGAGGTTCCCATTCGTGTGGGGATTGCCCCTTTTGGATACTTAGTTGCGGGAATAACTTCTTTCTTGTTTTTATTTGCACTCATTACCGGTTTACTTCTTCATTGGGATAAAATAGTATCCAATTTCTTTATGTTCAGACCATTTAATAAATGGAAAACAGTTTGGACAGATATGCATACGGCATTAGGTGTCATCGGATTTCCTTACCAGTTTATATTTGCAGTAACGGGTTGTGTCTTGATTATCAATTCCGTTATGATAACGCCCTTTGCAAAAGCATTGTATGATGGAAAAACAGAAGAGGTCTATAATGACTTAGGAAATACGCATGACTATCCGCTTTCATACAGTTATAAACCTTTGGATAAAGTGTTTCAACTGAACAAGTATCTTCAAATGGCGCAGCAAAAATGGCCTGATAGTGAATTAAAACGAATCACCATAAAAAATTATGAAGATGCCAACATGTATGTTGTTGTGGAAACAGAACCGCATTATAATAAAAGCTTTGCAGGATCTGGGATTCTTGCTATACAAGTTAGTAATGACAAAATTCTGGAAGAGAAATCAGCTATGACGGATGCAAGCTATGTGGATAAGGTCAAAAGCTTAATTTACAGACTACATTTTGGGGATTTTGGCGGCTATCCTGTAAAATCCATTTATTTTATTCTGGGGGTAATGGGTTGTTTGGTTATCATATCAGGGATACTTATTTGGTTAGTTGCGCGGGATAAAAATAATGTAATCCCACAGAAAAGAAAGTTTAACTTTTGGATAGCAAATGTTTTTCTGGCAATCTGTTTAACAATGCTTCCGGTTACGGCTTTGACATTTATAGCCATTAAACTTTCTCCGGAAGTGAATCAGCAGTTTATCTATCGTGTATATTTTAATTTATGGTGGATACTTTCCCTGTATTACATTGTAAGAAGGAATTTAAACCGAACAAATCGTGAAACACTCTTATTGGGATCGATAGCTTCGATTTCTGTACCTGTTGTTAACGGTATTAAAACCGGAAGTTGGTTCTGGAATAATTTTATGAGCGGTAAAATGGATTTGTTTGTCGTTGATTTTCTTTGGCTTGTAATTGGTATAATTGCTGGCATTTGCCTTATGAAAATAAAGACATTCAATGAAACAAAAGGTGATGTGAAAAAGACTTTACCTAAAAAGGGGATAAAGAACCTGGAAACGCAAGGTTAATAGAGAAGGTATATAAAGAACAAAGATTCCGCAACAATTTCTGCTGCGGCATCTTTGTTTACTGTGGGTTTTGTTTACTGCTAAGGCATTGGCGTCAATTATAGTCGGTTTACCTTCCCACCTTCTATAACGAAAAATACATGCTCATTATATCTTTTGTTTTTGATTGGTTATGCTTTTCAAAACAAAAGGTTAAAGATTAAAAAAGGTGTCCAGTATGGAGTCTATGGACTGCTTTTGGCATTATTCTAAATGAGGTCATGCTGATGCTCAAGGGAGTAGGAGGATTACTGAGATATTCTTTTCATGGTACACATGAAGGGCTCGCCCTTGCAGCGCTTATTATCGCATTAAGTGCCTTTCAAATCATTTATAAACAGTTTAAAGAACTGTAAAAAATAGAGCTAAGCGTCAAATTAAATTTATAACCTTTCACTTTATATAACATAGGTATGTTTTTTGTAACTGATATTGTGTAGATCAATACAATAAAGAAATGAAATGTTTATTTCCCGTTTTTTCGCTACTATTCCTGATGGTATCCTGTAATAATAATTCAAATTCGGACACCTCACAATCTCATGTAGATAGTCCCTCTTCCATTCAGGATAGTCTTAGTCATTTTTCGGAAGTGTTAAGGCTTAAGACTGATTGGGATTCTATTGAGCATCATAAGATAGCTAAAGAATCTGATACGATTATATTAAACAGTGCTGATTATACAAAACTCGAGGCGGTTATTATAAGTAAGAAAGCCGGAAATATCCGTATAAATCAAATCCTCCTTCCGGAGAATCAAAGTGATGGTCCTTTTGGAAAAGATATTGCCTATCCTCTAGAAAAGAATAAAGAATATAAACTTATTATTGGCGAAAGTCTTATGCAGGGAGATGCTTTTGAAGGGGATTATACGCTGCGATTTAGAGGACAAAACTAAAAGAACCTAGCAATCTGGGAAAAAGCTAGGTTCAAACGATAACATATTTATATTTAGAAACTATTCAGATTGTACCTTATTGTGACTCCGTAAGTTCTTGGGTCACCAATAATTCCCGCATATTGTCCATAGCTACCGGGAGCTGCTAATAGCTGTTCGTAATAGTCTTTGTTGGTGAGATTTCTGCTCCAAACAGAGACTGAAATACCATTCTGAGCTTTAAAACCAAGTCTTGCATTTAGCAATGCATAACCATCAATGTTTAAATATTGAGAAGGCGAGGGGCTTGATGAGAATTCAGAGCGATAGAATAAATCAGATCCTAGAATGAAGGAGCCATCAAGCCCTAATAGCTTTCCTTTCTGAGTCAATTCTGCTCCTAATGATGAGGACCATTTTGATATTCCCGGCAACCTACCTCCGGATATATCTTTGAAGGCCTCTGCCCCTCCCACTTCTTCTAAAGGTACCGGAGCATTCGTAAACTTATCGTACTTACCATCCGCGTATGCTGCTGCTGCATTCAGTCGAAGGTAATTCCCTATACGTAAGCTTGCATCTAGCTCGATTCCCTTCACACTTACTTTTTCTGCATTTGCCAGGTAACCTCTATTTACACCCGGCTCAGGAGTCTGTACCAAAGTTTGATAATCTTTGATGTCCGTTTGATATAAAGTAAGGTTAACGATAGCATTCCTACTTGGACTAGTTTTTATCCCTATTTCTTTATGATTTACTGACTCTGGTTTTACTCTGGCCAAATCCAACAGCACTTCGCCGTTAACTGTTGGGAGCCCGCCTACATTTATACCTACTGGTTTATAACTGATCGCATAGGTGGCAAAAGCGTTTATATTTCTGTTCCATTTGTACTGTAAAGATAATTGTCCGGAAAAGTTTCCGGCTGAGGCATCGGTATCAAAAGACTGATTTGTATATACTGCCTTCTGTAGAGCGAGAAGATCGGGGTCTTCCGTTTGAAGGCCTCCATACGTTTGACGATCATAGTTCGCTACCTTCTTATCGTAGTTGTAACGAAGTCCTGGTAAAACGTGTAGTTTGGGAGTAATTGCCCAATCTACCTGGGTATAGGCCGCTAAACTTGTGGTCTTTATGCCATAAGTGGTTTTGATCCCAAAGTTGTCGAATAACCCGGGAGTTTGCCATAATTCGCTTGTAGAAGTTTGTGCAAATCGCCAAAGAGAAGAACCCGCCTCTTCGGTATGTACCGGGTCTGTGCTCAAATCTTGGTAAAGGCCAAATAATCCCACGACTAAGTCCACATTATCCCTAAGTTTTCCGGAATACCTGAACTCCTGAGAAAACTGATCATGAGCTGAATTCCCCGCCGAAATGGTAAATGCCGGTAATCCTAAATAGTCCCTGTCATTTAAGGGAACCCATTTCCAGTATCGCCAGGCTGAGGTAGATGTTAATGTTCCGTTTCCTATTTTAAAATCCGCATTCACTGAAATACCCCCCAACTCATTATCTGCCTTAGACTGTGTATTTAAATCCACTTTTCTTTCAAAGGCGCTTTCATAGGGTAGCTCATAACCTAAATCTTTAATGATACTATTGAATTGTCTGTAATCTGCTCTTTGGGTTTGCACTACGCCGGCGACTCCCCAACCATACCCATCCGGTTTTTGAATCGTCCTGTCACCGGATACAGTGATGTTGATATACTGATTTGGTTTGTATAATAATTGTCCCCTAAAGCCTAAGTTGTTCAATGTATTGATTGCTTTATTGGTATTTACATTAAATAAAGTACCATTTCGTTGGGTCCCCGAGAAAGAGACTCTTGCTGCAAGCTTTTTACTGATAGGCCCTGTTAATGATGCTTTTGCCTGGATATATCCATAATTTCCATAGCTCAGCTCAAAGGTAGCAGAAGGGTCAAACTCAGGGGCTCTGGTAGTCACATTAAATGCTCCTGAGGTGGTGTTCATTCCAAATAAAGTTCCTTGAGGACCTCGAAGAACTTCCACTTGCTCGACATCGATGAAGTCTAAGGCTGTTGCTGCCGGCCTGGCTAAATACACCCCGTCAAGATAAAATCCTACACCCGGGTCAATTCCGTCATTTGTCAATCCATAGGTAGAACCTAAACCTCGGATATTTAAGGTTGTATTCCTTGGGTTTGAAGCATATAATTGAACAGTGGGAGCCAACTCTTTAATCCTATTTACATTGAATGCGCCGGCATCATCGATTGTTGCAGCGTTTATCGTGGTGATGGGGATAGGCACATCCTGAATTTGCTCTTTACGTCTACGTGAAGTAACCACAACCTGATCGATTACTTCAGATCTAGGCTGTAATACAATGGTTGCAGGAGACTGATTTACAATCAGGCGTTTGGTTTGGTAACCTACTCGTGTTATAATGAGGGTAAAAGGAAGTTTTTGACCTGTGACAAAATTAAAGGTTCCGTCCTTATCGGTTTTCACCTGATGGGTTACTCCCGATAATTGTAAGGTAACACCCTCTAAAGGAAGATTAGTGACTGAATCTACAACCCTTCCCGATAAGGTTGCATTGATAATGGCTTTCGGAGTATCCTGGGCCTTTAACGAATAGATCGATAAAAAAAAGGCAATAAAGAGGTAATGAAATCTATATGTTTTCTTTGAATTCATGGATTAAGGTTTTGTAAGTTGAGAAATGAAGCCTCCTGATCTGTAAGGCTTGGGATTGGATAAACGGGAAAGATTGAACTCTCCCGTTTTATCCTATTTGGGGGAAGATAGTCTTAGTCACACATTCGTAAATATCTATTCATATTGTTGTTTTTATCTTGTTTATACAACAAATGTAAAGACATTTATTTTAAATAATCTACTAAATCTATAGACTTTATTGAAATAAGCATATAAATAGCTGTTAATCAGTGTAATAAAATTTTATTGTTTATTGAAAAATAACAATAAATAAGGAAGAATACCCAGTTGATTCAGGAGTGAGCATGAAGCATGTTCTTCTTTTGCTGCTTCCTTGAAGGTTCCAAACCATTAGTCTAGCAATGCCATTGGATGATTTTTTATAAAGGATAGTTAAAGAAATGACCTCCTTTAACCCTTTTTCTCACAGTTATTTATCCCTAAGCTTCACCTTACATTATTCTATTTCAATTGGGTAAGCAATGGACAAGGTATGGGTGAGGTATGGATCAGGTTATTGAGAAAAGAATCAAAAAGTATACTTTATTAGAAATCACTTCGGATAGTATTCTAGCTAAAATGTTTTTAAAACCTGCGTTTGAAGAAAAAGTTTTAATCAAAGGATTCTTTAACGCTTTGGTATTCCATGAATAAAAAGTAAATTACAAATCAATTATAATTTTCATCCTAGCGAGCCAATAAAGATTAAAGTGAGAAGTTTTTTAATAAACCTGTTTATCACAGTTTGTACTATTTTTGTTTTCCTTTTTTCCCACAGTGCGATGGCACAATATGGGCTTGAATTTAGCAGTCATGAGAACGAGCTCGATAAGCGTACAAGTTTATGCATTGCTGAAAAAGAATCCCTCAAACTTTGTGATTTAACAACGCTTTCCTTCGACTTACAATTTAAGCCTTACCAGCATGATTATTTTGGTTATATTTTTAGGTTAATCCTCAATGATGTATTAAATATCGATCTTATATATGATCGACGACCAGATTCGGGCAAACATTTTAAATTAGTGGTGGGAGATAAGTTTACCAATATTAATTTTGATATTCCTTCTCCTCTTCTCTTTTACAGCTGGAATAATATTCAGCTTACGCTTGATAAAAAGGAAGGTAAAATAATCTTATCCTGTTTAGACAATACGTTCCAGCATAGCATTGACTTGAAGAAAATGACGACTTATAAGTTGTTTTATGGCTTCAACAATTATGCTTCCTTTCAATCCTCCGATTTACCGCCAATGCGGATAAAGGATGTGAAAATCAAAGATAACAGCAAGCTGATCCATCATTGGAAATTAGACCAAACAAGTGGAAATGAAAGTAAAAATACTAAGGGGTCGATAAATGCGATTGTCGGCAATCCGTCCTGGATTAAGCGGCAAAGACAAGAATGGAAATTGGAGAATGATTATTATGTCTCCGGACAGGCTAGTGTGGCTTTCGATAATAAACGGGAATGTATATATATTGTTTCGGAAGACTCTTTGATAAAAACATATATGGGGTCGAAAGTTTCTCATTCCTGGCCTTATCTAAAATCCCCACTTCATTTGGTAAATGGCAGTCAATCAATTTATAATCCGGTTACAGATCAGGTAATGAACATATCCATTGATCAAAAAAATGTATCCGTCTTTGACACACTGACTAGTACCTGGACGAGTGATTTCGAATATCCTGCTAAGGGAACCCATTATCTCCACTTTAATAAATTTTATTCCGAAAGGGATTCAAGTATTTATATGGTTGCCGGGTACGGTCATTTTCATTATAAAAATACGGTTCACAAATATCATGTACCTACTGCTAGATGGGATAGTTTAGTTTTTAAAGGCGATAAATTGTTTCCTCATTATTTAGGAGCATTAGGCATAGACAATGGAAATGTATACTTGTTAGGAGGGTATGGAAGTGCCACAGGAGATCAGATGTTGAATCCCAAAATTTCCAATGATTTAGTAAAAATGAATCTTGAATCCAGAGAATTTAAACAACTTGCTGAAGTTGATTTTCCTGTTCTGGAAGGGGTCTGGGCAAATTCACTTGTCATTGACGATCGTACAAAAAACTTTCATGGATTAATGTTTCCGAAGAATAAATTTAAGTCTTTCCTGCAGTTGGTTTCAATTTCTTCCGATGGAAAAAATCTTAAAGAATTAGGCAGCACGATTCCTTTTGATTTTCATGATATAAGATCATTTGCCGACTTATATTATTCAAAAGCTTCTAATCGTTTCGTAGCAGTAACGTTATTTTATGATAGTGGCTCGGGTCAAAGCCGGGTCCGGATTTATTCCTTGTTAGCACCCGCTATGCCTTATGTTTTTGCAGAAACTGTTAAGGAGGCGGATAAGAAATGGTTAGTTTATGTCCTTTTTGGAGTCATTGGTATAATAGCAGGTTATCTTATCTATTCATCTAAGAAAAAAGGGAAAAATAAAATGGATAAAGAGCCACAAGAATCTGTTTCTCCAAATCCCTTAACGTCAGAATATTTGCCAACTAATAAAATTCCAGCTCCTGGTCAAAAAGAGATAAGACCTTCTATTTATTTATTCAGGGGTGATATACAAGTTTTTGATAAGGAGGGAATCAATATCACCAAGAATTTTTCTCCGTTACTAAAAGAGTTGCTCACTATGTTTGTCGTCTATACGGTTTATAAAGATAAGGGAGTGAGTTCCGATAAACTAATCGAAATGTTCTGGTCCGATAAGAGCAGCTCCAGTGCGACCAATAACCGATCTGTCAATATCGCCAAACTTAATGGACTGTTGGAGAGTTTAGGGAATGTTAAAATTTCCAAAAAAAGTGGTTATTGGTGTCTGGAAAATATTGCTCACCTGAAAATAGATCTGTTTGATTTTATGCAGTTATCTAGGACCAATAATCTGCTCGATCAGAAACGTATTAACAATCTTCTTGAACTTCTTGAAAACGGTGGATTTATGTACGAAACAGATTACGAATGGCTGGATGGAATCAAAGAAGAGATTTCCATTCATGCTATCGGACTCTTATCAGCGCTATTCAAGACATTAACCATCGATAAACAGGCAGACTTGATCGTGGAAGTAGCTAATCGAATTTTTCACTTCGACCCCGTAAATGAAGAAGCTATGATCTATAAATGTAAGGCTCTTGTGCATCTGGGCTATCACAGTCTGGCTCATCAGGCCTTTGAGCATTTCTCTCAGGTATACCAACAATTATATGCCGAACCTTACACAAAGGTATATCGGGGAATAATATAAACTTAGATTAGCTCTTAATCCTTACATTTTTCTCTATAAAAATCAGCAAATACTAGTCCATCTGATAGGATTATTTGTTCAATTTGATCTTTAATCTCCTCTAATAGTAACAATTAATAAAATAAAAATAAAAAATAATTTACTGATAATCAGTTGTTTTAAGCTTTTTTAAGCCGCTGTTAATGTTTTATTAATGCTTTGTTATACCTCACACGTTAATCTTGTTTCATAATCACTTATAAAACCATGAAACAGAAACTTAAAACCTTTATTTTATCTGAATTCTAACCATTTCAGATAAAGCTGAAGACCTAGGAAGGTCGTTGGCAGCATCAAATTTTAATTCACTTGATGTCCTTCATCAAGAATGATAACCAATTTTCAATTATTTAAATTATGGGAATAATTAATAACAATTCCTGCAAACTCCTTTCCCAAAAGAGAGTGAAGAGCATATTCTGGCTTCCTATGCTGGGCACAATATTATTATTGTTGTCTGTAGGGACAGTGTATGGGCAGCACCGAAATGTGAATGGTACAGTCTTAGGCACAGATTTAAAGCCATTAACCGGAGCTACTATTAAAGTTGCAAACAGTGATAAAACAACCTCTACTGATGAGTCGGGGAGTTTTTCAATTCAGGCATCATCTACTGATCGGTTAATCGTCACTTATATCGGATATCTGCAAAAAGAGGTTCCGGTAGGGAATAATCAAAATCTGCGTATAGAATTGGTCGCGGACAACAATACGCTTGAAGATGTTATTGTTGTCGGGTATGGTACTCAAAAGAAAGAAACACTTACCGGTTCTGTTTCATCCATCACAGGAGAGGAGTTAACGACTACAAAAACGCAGAATGTTCAAAACATGATGACGGGAAAAGTACCTGGTGTTCGTGTGGTTCAAAAAACATCTGAGCCGGGAGATTTTTCCAATGAATTTGATATCAGGGGATTTGGTTCCCCATTGGTCGTGGTAGATGGCGTTCCACGAGGAACCCTGACCAGAATAGACCCGAATGAAATAGAAAGTATTTCCGTATTAAAAGATGCTGCTGCTGCGGTCTATGGCGTTAGAGCAGCAAATGGAGTTGTTCTTATCACCACAAAAAAAGGCACTTCAGGAAAGACTAATATTACGTATTCAAATTATATCGGTTTTCAAAAGCCAATCGGGCTTCCCAAACCCATTGATGCCATCGAGCGCTTTACCCTCTTCAATGAAAGATCCATGCACTCAGTAGATGGCCCTACACTTACATATAATGAAGATGACTTTGCCCCATATTTGAACGGAACTCGTGCAAGTACTGATTGGTACGCAGAAGTGATGAAACCTACTGCTCCGCAATCTCAGCACAATTTAAGTGTAAGTGGCGCTTCAAAAGATCAAGCGATCGATTACTTTATAAATACAGGCTATGCTAATCATGAGGGTTATTGGAAATCTGGTAGTCTGAGGTATGACCGGTATAACTTCAGAACTAACGTAAATGCAAAGATTACAGATCGTTTAACAGCAGGCGTTAAAGTCAATGGTATTCTGGAAAACAAAAGAACACCAACTGTACAATCCTGGGAGATATTTAGAATGTTATGGCGAGCCCAACCAAATGAGCTATATTTTGCCAACAACAATCCTGATTATTTCAATCGATTAACTTTTCAGCATCCGGGTGCATTCTCCGATGACAATGTCTCCGGTTTTTCTAAGGATAGAAATACCTGGTTGCAAAGTCAAGCATCCTTGGATTTTAAAGTGCCTTACGTAGAAGGTCTGCTGGCGAGAGGAACTTTTTCTTACGATACAAGATTTAATGATAATCAAAATTTCAGAAAAGAATTTGACGTTTTTAATTACAATGAAGCAGATAACTCCTATTCTCCGGGAAGTAATAATGGACCCAACCAAGTTAGAAGAACCTATGGGAATACACCTTCTACCTTATTACAGTTATCCTTGAATTATGAAAAATCGTTTAATGAAGTCCATAATGTTAAGGGTTTATTTCTCTATGAAGAAGGTAAAAACTCAGGAGATAATTTCTATGCCTTAAGGGAATTGGGTATTCCTTTGCCATATTTATTTGCAGGGATTACGCAGAATCAAGAAGCGAAAAGTAATGCGGACGGAATCTTTGAGAATGCCACCCGGGCGTATGTCGGACGTGTTAATTATGATTTTGCCGGAAAATATTTAGCTGAACTTAGTTTTCGTTATGACGGATCATCTCGTTTTCCAAAGGATAAAAGATGGGGATTCTTCCCTGCGGCTTCTGTGGGATGGAATATTTCGCAAGAACGTTTTATAAGAGATAATCCTTCGCTGTCTTTTATTAATAATCTGAAATTGAGAGCATCATACGGAAGAGTTGGGGATGATTCAGCAATATCTTATCAATTCATTTCAGGATATGATTACCCTTATTCAGGAAACAATACAGCGCTGCCGGGCGGGCATGTTTTTGACAACCAATTTATTAATTCCTTAGGGTTTAGAGTTGCGCCAAACCCAAATATTACTTGGTTTACCTCGGACCTTAAAAACATTGGTTTAGATGCTGAGTTATGGTCCGGAAAGCTAGGCATTACCTTCGAATTGTTTCAAAGAAGCAGAAGTGGGTTATTGGGAAGTAGAACGGTTACAGTACCTGGAATGTTCGGTACTCCACTTCCTCAAGAGAATTTAAATAGCGATGAAACTTCCGGCTTGGAACTACAACTTAGTCATAAAAATAGAATCGGAGAATTTGGCTATAACATCACTGGAATGGTTTCGTTGACACGAACTAAAATAACCTATCAGGAAAGAAATAGGGATGGAAATTCCTACAATAATTGGAGAAGTAATCCCATGAATAGGTACAACGATATATGGTTTGGGTATGGATATGAAGGACAATTCCAAAATTATGATGAAATAGCAAACGCGGACTTTTTTACTGGTCGAGGCACATTGCCGGGAGATTATATTTATGAAGACTGGAACGGCGACGGGGTTATTGATGGTATGGATGTACACCCAATTGCCACATCTATAAATCCGAATAGTACTGAGGTCGGGGGTGCCGGAGCAAGAAGGAATATCCCGCTTATGACATTTGGTACGACTTTTAACTTCGATTATAAGGGGTTTGATCTTAATTTATTATTGCAGGGCGGAGCACTTTCTTATGTTTCCTATGGGGAACAGCTTATTATTCCATTAGCTTTTGATGGAAATGCTTTGGATATCTTTCTTGACCGATGGAGACCAGAAGATCCTACAGCAGACCCTTATAACCCAGCAACAAAATGGTTAAGCGGTTACCATGCTTATACAGGAACTGTGATCAATGAACAATCCCGTCGAGCGATTCAAAATGGGGCATACCTAAGACTGAAAAGTGTGGAGTTAGGCTATTCTTTACCTAAACCGATCATCAATAAGGTGGGGGTGAGCGATTTGAGATTTTTTGCAAATGGTTATAATTTGTTGACCATAACAGGAGTAAAAGGTGTGGATCCGGAACATCCTGCGGAGATCTATGGATATCTGTATCCCCTAAGTCAGACTTTCAATTTTGGCGTTAGCTTAACCTTTTAGTAATAACATTCTTGATAATCATAATATCAAAAAAATGAAAAAGAGATTTAAAATAGTAGCACTGGCATTTTTACTTATTGGTTTAAATGCGTGTAACGACTTGGATATTTCCCCGATAAATATTGTTCAGGATAAAGATGTGTTTACGGATGACGGTATGCAGGCTTATATGGCAGCACTATACAGCAGATTGCCCATTGAAGATTTTAAATATAGTGGATCAGAAAATGATGGATTCAATACTTGGAACCAAATCTGGCTTCCTAGTTTAAATACCGGCGAAAATGCCAATAGAAATCAGAATGGATTTTTAAATCCGGCCAGAGGTTATTGGGATAATGCTTATTTAGTCATTCGGAATTCAAATTATCTGATTGAGAATTTACCTGAGTACAGTGGTAGTTTGGGACAGGAGAAAATAGATCGATGGGTGTCTGAAGCCCGTTTTATTAGGTCATTTACTTATTTCGCATTGATCAGAAGATACGGTGGAGTTCCGATTACAGATCAGGTTTTGAAATATGAGGATGGAAATGTAGAGCCGCTTCAAATTCCTCGAAGCAGTGAAGAGGAAAGTTATGACTTCATTCTGGAGGATTTAGATTTGGCGATAGCCGCAATGCCTGAAACGAGTGAAAAACCAGGACGTGTCAACAAAAATATTGTTACAGCATTTAAATCGAGAGTAGCATTATCAGCAGGGTCAAAGGCCAGGTATGGCGTACCGTATGTTGTAAACGGTGTGATGCTAACAGGAATTCCTTCAGCAAGAGCAAACGATTATTTTACACAAGCCTTTCAAGCAGCGAAAAGTGTAGAAGGTATCTATTCTTTGTATAAGAAAGATTGGTCAGAAACAGACAAAATTGCAACGGCAGATAATTATGCAAATCTTTTCTTAGATAATAACAGTTCGGAAACGATTTTCTTTAAGGACTATCATTACCCTGATGCTGTTCATAGTTTTGATGCTGTATTCAGTCCGCCACACATGACCACGACTTATGGAGATCGTTTTAATCCTACTTTAGACTATGTTGAACTTTTTGATGGTCTCCCGAAAAATGAAAAAGGAGAACTCCAGACAACCAATGCGGATGGAACTTATATTGTATATGATTATGTAGAACAGTTGTTTGAAGACTGCGAACCAAGATTACGAGGAACGGTTTTACTACCAGGTCAGCCCTTTAAAAAATTAAGGACTGATATACGAAGAGGTACATTCATTGAAAGTGTGGATCCATCGGTTCCGATTCAGAAGTTTGTTGCTGAAGGTCTTACTGTTTCCTATAATTCCAATCCATTTTATAAGAGCAATGTGAAAGAATCAGGCACCTGGAATTCACAGACCCCGATCACGCTTTCCACCGGAGATAAGGTAAACCCTACAGGTCTTGATGGCCCTACATCTGCTTTTAATGCTACAGTAACAGGTTTTCATGGGAGAAAATTTCTTGATCCTAACTTGGATGCTTCCATGACAGAGTTGCATAAGTCTACTCAAAGATGGGTGGAACTTCGTTATGCGGAAGTTTTATTGAATCGTGCTGAGGCAGCATTAGAATTGGCACAAAATGGTGTAACATCGGTAGATGGGGTTGTTTTGCAAACAGACGCTTTTACATGTATCAACCAGATCCGGGAAAGAGCGGGAGCCGAATTATTAAATAGTGAATCAGAATTATCCAACGCAGCTCCACTTGCTGTAGGCACCGGCGTAGGATCTTATGTTATTGCTCCAAACAGAGGGTTACAGATCTTAAGAATGGAAAGAAGAAAAGAGCTGGCCTTTGAAAATAAGCTATGGTGGGATTTGCTACGCTGGAGAACGGCAGATATAGAGGTTAATCAGCGGTCCTGGCGAAAATTAAATCCATTCTTATTTGCCAAAGGGGCAAAAACAGAAAGTACCGATTATGTATTGGGGAAATATATTTTTGACTGCCGTTTTGATGAACGAAACAGTAGAGTAACTATTCCTTCCAAAGCATATTATGAAGCTATACCAGGAGATGAGATTGCCTCAAATCCTAATTTGGAACAAAATGATCAATATTAACCCTTATCCCATGAAAAAGATATTTATAAGTCTATTAACGATAACATCCTTCCTTTTCACATCCTGCGAGGTAGATAATTATGACGGTCCGAATGCGAGCATCCATGGCAAAATCTTAGATCAAAATGGAAAAGCAGTGCAATTTGAGCAAGGATCAGGATCAGGAAGAATAAAAATGGAGGAAACCAGTTGGAGTGATAACCCGGTGCCGTTATATTTTAATGTTAAACAAGATGGAAGTTATGTAAACAATAAGATGTTTGCTGCGACCTATCTGGCAACTTTAGTGGAGGGCGCCTTTTTTCCTGTTGAAGGAGAGACGATTCAGGTCAGTGGAGATTTCGAACATGATATCCATATCGTACCCTACCTTGATATAGAATGGGTAGGCGAACCGACGGTTTTGGCTGATAAGAATATTTCTGCCAGCTTTAAATTTAAAAGGAATGAAGGTCCTGACGGAGAATTAAAACCGGATTTAATGGATTATCAATTATTCATTTCTACTACTCAGTATGTCGGTAACAATAACTTTGATGGAACTCGCTTTGGCCAACCCATTAATGTGACGAATGATAAAGAAAATACTACAATTAATATTACCTCTATACAGCCAATGAAATATGCTACTACTTATTATTTACGAATTGGCGTTAGAGTTAATGATACGTATAGAAAATATAATTACAGCACTATTAAAACAGTAACTGTGCCTGCGAACTAATTTAAACTTTTATTAAATCCATTGTTATGGAAAAGAAATTCAAAAAAGAGGTTTCGATCGGACAAGATTCTGTCCTTAGAGCCATACTTACAAAAGCTGTTTGGATAGCGATATGCATACTTTCATTTTCTTCGTGTAAAGATCCGGATTACGAAGTGCAGGAGCCTGATCCTGATATTGTATCGCCTTCCGGAGTAGGAGATGTTGTTGGAAAAATTGTTGTCGGTTATCAGGGTTGGTTTGGAGCAGCAGGAGATGGATCGCCTTTTAACTCGTGGAGACATTGGGCTGTATCGGGCGCTCCTGCCCCCAACAATCAATCTTTTGAACTGTATCCGGATGTTAGAGAATACAGCAGTACTTATGAGACCGGTTATTCGAATTTAGGGAACGGTCAGCCTGCAACATTATTTTCTTCATGGGATGATCAAACTGTGAATGTCCATTTTCAGTGGATGAAGGAATATGGAATTCATACGGCAGCCCTACAACGATTTGGTAACCATATGGCGAATGATCCCAGAGACAGAGGTTTTAAAGATGGGTTGGCTCAGAAAGTAAGAATGGCAGCAGAGGCCAATCAAGTCAAGTTTTTTATCTGGTATGATATCTCAGGCTGGACAGATTTTCAATCGGCCATAAAAGAGGACTGGTTAAATAAAATGAAAACATATACTAGCTCCGAGATGTACGCGAAGCAGAATAATAAACCCGTAGTCTCTATTTGGGGTTTAGGTGTCTCGGGTAGGCCAGGAGATAATGATACCTATCTGGATGTTATAAATTGGTTCAAAGAACAAGGTTGTTATGTGATCATTGGTACAGCTAGAAATTGGCGAGACGACGCAGCAAATTTAGAAGCCTACCAAGCGGCAAACATGATTTCACCATGGTCTGTAGGAACATTTTCAAATCTGGAGGCTGCTGACAATTATCAACAAGTTATGCAAGCTGATCTTAGCTTTTGTACAAGCAATAATCAAGATTATCTACCTGTAGTATTTCCGGGATTTGCCTGGTCGAATTGGAAACCGGGTAATGCACCTAATCAAATTCCTCGCTTACATGGAGATTTTATGTGGAGACAGTTTACAAATATTGTGGAACTGGGGATGCAAAATTCTTTTATCGCTATGTTCGATGAATATGATGAAGGTACAGCAATAGCTAAAGCTGCCGAAAATAACTCACAGATTCCTACAGATCAATATTTCTTAACATTAGATGCGGACGGAGTTGAAGTATCTTCGGATTTTTATCTCAGGCTAACACGGGACGCCGCTAAACTTTTGAAGCGTCAAATCCCTTTAGTTGAGGAACATCCAACAGCCCATAAAGAATAAATCTTTCACCAGAACAAAAGAACATGAATAGATTGCTAATTACCCCTGTCTTATTGATGATAATGTGCTTACACAGTTGTTTAAAATCGGATGGAAAACAAACAGGAAATAAGGAAGATGATAAAGTGGATACCATTGCAGGTTACGATACTTCAGGATTAATCTATCCGAGGTACGAAGGGCTAGTTATGGCAGGGTATCAAGGCTGGTTTAATGCTGAAGGTGATGGAGCAGACAGAGGCTGGTATCATTATCGGGGAGCTAATAATACCTTTGCTCCGGGCATTACTAAGGTTGATTTTTGGCCGGATATGACAGAGTATCCCAAAAAATATAAAACCTCATTCAAATTTCCAGATAACACGGATTCATATGTTTTTAGTTCTTATGATGAAGAGACCATAGATCTTCACTTCAAGTGGATGAAAGAGTATGGCATTGATGGCGTACATATGCAACGATTTGTTGGAGAAGTAAGCTATGATAACCCGTCAGGGAGAAATCATTTCAATAAAGTCTTGGCTAATGCTTTAAAAGCAGCAAAGAAATATGGCAGGGCTATCAGTGTGATGTATGATTTAAGTGGTAGTAATCCGCAGGATTTTGAGGGGATAGAAAGAGATTGGAATGAGTTGGTGGAAAGATTTAAGCTATATGATAAAGAAGAAAATCCAACTTATCTATGGCATAATGGAAGACCATTAATGACTCTCTGGGGAGTTGGTTTTAATGATGGAAGAAAATATAAAATCCAGGATGTTGATCGATTGGTTGATCATCTGAATTCGGGAAAAAAAAAAGTTTCTATCATGTTAGGTGTGCCTTATTATTGGCGCACATTGAATAAGGATACGGAAAATGATGTTGATCTGCATAGACTAATAAAAAAGGTAGATATTATCATGCCTTGGGCTGTTGGACGATATAAATCAGAGGATTTTAATCCGGGTCAAATACAGGAGGACATGCAGTGGGCTACCCAGAATAAAGTAGATTATGTTCCTTTGGTTTTTCCAGGTTTCAGTTGGGGGAATTTGAAAAATGATCCGACCATTTATCATTCGATTCCGAGACTGAAAGGAGACTTTTTATGGAAACAGATTTCTACGGCCATCAATGCGGGTGCAATGTCATTGTATGTTGCCATGTTCGATGAGATAGACGAAGGAACAGCAATTTTCAAAAGTGCAAATGAGAAGGATACGCCATTGAATGGTGATCGTTTGAAGTTTGTCGGTATAGAAGACGACCTGCCTACAGACCATTATTTATGGTTAACGGGTGAGGCTGCAAAATGGATTAAAGGAGAAACGGGGTATGGAAACCTAAAACCTACAAGACCCTAAACCTAGGAAGTATAGCTGATTTGTTAGTTATATTATAATGGCTGGAAAGCGGGCTTTATGCTCGCTTTTCTTGTATTATTTACCTTTAAGGAGGTTCTGGTGAAATATTGAATCTTAATAAGTAGGTTTTCAAGCATTTTCTTAAATCAATTGGCTTTTATGTTGATTGCTCGGTTAATAAATTTTCATAGGAAATATTTTCAAATTAAATAGGATCAATATAAAGCACTTTTATTAACTGTATAAAAGACGTCTTATAGACTTTATGGCTGTGATTTCTGCTTGTTTCAAAGGACTGTAATAATTTTTCAAGTTCGAGCCTTCATTCCTCGAAATAGCTTTTTGGTAAGATTCTTGTGACATGCAATGACGATGAATTTTTATGTCTTGATAATTTAAGGGCCAATATCTTATTGAGTTTATAATAAAAAGGCTTAAAATTCGTCTAAATAATAATGTATCGTATTGCTAACAAGAAGTCTTAAACATGAAAAAAATTATTTTTTCTTTACTATTATTTGCAGTTTGTGGTTTTAAATCAGCACAAGCACAGTTCTCACGTCCGCTTAGTGTTGGTATTGGAGCTGGTCCCACGATTAACCTGACCGACTTAGCGAATGTTGAAGCTAAACTAGCGGGTCATATTGATGTAGATGGTTTAATTACACCTTTTATTTCCGCTGGTTTACATGCAGAGAAAGGGAGATTAAGTGGGAATGGTTATGCTAGCAATTTTAAAAATGATTATTGGGCATTTAATGCCAATGCTAAAGTTCGTGCTGGTCAATTTATGGGTCTTCCTGATAATTACAGCTATTATAATCTTCAGACAAGTACCTTTAATAAAATCCTTGCCAATATTTATGTAGGTGCTGGTGCAGGATTCATGAAGAATGATATACAAAACGAAATTTCTCCTGATTATGCGACCGCCGTTACGAATAATAGTGGTGAGATTTCAGAAGAATTTGATAAATTTCATTTTGTAGTGCCTATTAATTTAGGGGTAGATGTTCCTTTTGGAAGAACCCTATATGGTCCGCAATGGGCAATTAACTTAAACTATCAGCATACAATTACTACAAATGATAATCTTGATGGCGTAATCAATAGCAAAAAAGATCATTATGGCTATATATCCTTAGGGGTTAAATATGCGTTGTTTCAGAGAAATTAAAAATCCATCACAAACATTCTATATACAACAACAAAACAAGGAACTATGAAAAGAATATTCCTAAATCGAATATACACTTTGACCTGTTTAGCTCTTATTATGGCAATTGCAGGTTGTAACTCTTCAAATAATATTTATAAAGCACCTAAAGTTTCTGCCTTTAAAGGAGGGAAATTACCAGCTCCTCCGGGAATGGTGTATATCCCATCGGGAACCATTTTGTTTAAGGGGTCTTTAGATAGTGGGAATGTTGGTAAAAACATTAGCTTAAGTGCCTTTTTTATAGACGAAGCTGAAGTTACCAATAAGCAATACAGACAATTTGTGAACTGGGTAGCGGATTCTATCGCGGTGACAGATTACTTACAGGATGACCAGTATTTCCTGGATATTGCGAGTGAAGACGGAGAAGGGAGACGGATTAATTGGAAGAATGTAAAAAGAGTTTCACCTATTTGGCAGAGTTCTGATCCTTCAATTGCGGAAAGAATTGCTCCCATGTTAGAATTGAAAGGTTCTACACGCTCCTTGAATCCTGAAGTGGTAAAATATCGCTTCTCGTATTTAAAAACAAAAGGAAATTTGAAGAAAGAATATGTTACGGATACCGTTTCCGTAATACCTTCGGAGGATATCTGGTCGAAAGATTTTCCCAATGCACAGCTAACTTCATTGGATGCCAATTACTTTACACATCAATCATTTGATTATTATCCGGTAGTAGGTGTTTCATGGAGACAGGCTAGAGGATATTCTGATTGGAGAGGGAAGGATATGATGGCTAATGTGATGAAGAACTCATACCTGAGTGGATATCAATTGACTTTCAGTTTACCAACGGAAGCCCAGTGGCAATATGCTGCAGAGGGAAAATTGGATCCCCGAGATACTATTGCAGGAACAAAAATGACCATTGAGGGTGCTGAAGGCAAAGAAAAGCTTGCTGTAAACTATAAACAAGGTGAGGGTACTTATTCGAGGGATGGAGCAACCTTTACACTTCCTGTTAAATCGTATACGCCCAATAAATTCGGAGTATACAATATGGCAGGGAATGTTTCTGAATGGACTTTAGATGCTTATAGCCCTTCCGCAGTTGCTTTTGTAAATGATTTAAATCCGGTTTTGTTATATGATGCAGATGATGCAGATGCAGATGCACTAAAAAGAAAAGTAGTGCGTGGCGGATCCTGGAAAGATAATGGTGAGCAATTAAATAGTGAAACTAGAAATTATTCTGTGGATTATGAGCCGCATTCATATATAGGATTTCGTTGTGTGATGTCAGCATTTGAGATGCCAACAACACAAAGTAAAACCCGTAAATACTAACATAAATCTGTGGACGAATTAAAGATATTAAAGATGAAAAAATGGATGATGGTAGTGGCCATGGCAATGGGGATTTCTCCAATAATGGCTCAAGTGCTGGATACGATTCCAGATAGTACCGCAACAACGCAGACATTTATCCAAATGAGAAATGATTCTCTTCCACCTAATCAAGGAGAGATATTAGCTGATACCATTCCAACAACTGATGGTTTCTATCAAGTAAACAACTTAGAGGATGCTGTACCTTTTGCATATCCTGAGGTTAATTTGAAGAATATCCGATTCTACAAAAGAGTTTGGCGTGATATCGATTTGAAGGATGAAAGAAACTATATCTATGCAATACCCGGAAATTCCCTAATGGAAGTTATCATGAAAGCAATTGAAACGGGCAAGTTGACCCCATACAGTCCGGAAGATGACTCTTTCAAAGGGAGGTTATCTGCTTCAGAGGGTATGGCAAGATTCGCGGACTCTGTATTGGTGCCGATTTTTGATGATGAAGGGAATCAAATTGATTCCAGAATGACACTAAACGAGTTTAATCCGGAGCGTGTTACTAAATTCAGAATCAAAGAAGATATCTTTTTCGATAAACAAAGAGGTCGTTTGGAAACGAGAATTATTGGTGTAGCGCCATTAATGGATATTACGACATCTTCTGAATTGGCTACTTCTGTAGGTTCTACACCTGCTTTCTGGTTGTATTTTCCGCAGTTACGTTACAGTCTTGTGAAGGTCGATATTTCTGATCCGGACCGAGGGTTATATGATATGACGATGGATGATTTATTTGTACAGAGAAAGTTTGCCAGTAAAATCATTCGCGAATCATCACCTGGCATGCTCCAACAAGCAACATATGCCGGCACAGATAGTACGCAGACGGATAACACACAAAATTTAGAGGACAAAATTGATGCTTATAAAAAGAAATTGTGGACGACTCCAAAAGGTGTTAAGGCGGAGAATCTTGAAGGTCACGAACAAGATCTAAAGATACAAGAAGAGGAAAAGAGGCGTAAGGAGATGTTAGAGGAACAGCATCAGACAAGGCAATCAGAGCAACAACAACAAAGTGAACAGCAATTGGAAGAATTGCTGAGACAAAGCGAGCAGAGTGAACAGACTGAAGAGGGCACGACTGAGGAAGGCAGTACTACTGAGGAAGAAGGAAATTTAAACGAAGAATATCAACAATAGAAAAAACCGTTAGACAAACCCTTAAAAGGGGCTATCAAAATTGACATTATGAGTAAAAAGAAAGACAATTCAAGGTGGTTACATGTTGCCATTTCTTGGGGCGCTAGTATCGTTATTATCGGTGTATTGTTTAAAATCCTCCATCTTGGTGGATCGATGGCTAATTACATGATTGGATTAGGGCTTACTGTAGAAGCAATCCTCTTCTTTTTAATGGGATTCAGTCCACCGCCACAAGAACCGGATTGGACCAGAGTTTATCCGGAACTGGATGAGAAGTTTCAGGGCGAATTACCGACCAGATCTGCTCAATTTGCAAATAGTCCACAAGGACCATCAGCGACAGCTTCTTTGGACAAAATGTTCGCAGACGCCAATATTGAGCCTGCAACTATTGAAAGTTTGGGTAGAGGATTGAGGGATTTTGGTGAAAAAGTTTCTGCTATTAATAAAATTAGTGATGTTTCGTTGGCCACAGATGAGTTTACGCAAAAGCTTCGTTACGCTTCATCTAAATTTGATAATCTTAGCGTGGCATTTGAGAAAGCATCTGAAAATTTAGTAGCAATGTCTAATACCAATACAGATGCTCCAGGATATCATGAACAAGTTCAGAAATTGACGACTAACTTAAGTCAATTGAACAATATGTATGAAAAAGAACTACGTGACTCTGCATCTCACCTACAATCAATGAATCATTTTTATGAAAATTTGAGTTTTACGATGAAAAACTTCAATGAGTCTTTAGACGATTCTAAAGCGTTCAAAGAGGAGGTTAATAAATTAGCTAAAAATCTCAATGCCCTAAATGCAGTTTATGGCAATATGTTGAGTGCAATGAATCAACCTCGAGTGTAAATCATCCAAATAGAACTTTAATCAAGAAATATGGCATTAGGAAGAGAGACACCAAGGCAGCGGATGATCAATATTTTGTATCTCGTTTTGCTTGCCTTGCTCGCATTAAATGTACCCGATTCGATATTGGATGCCTTTAAAAATATCAATAACAGTTTGGAGACCTCGAAGTCGAATGTGAACAATTCGGTTCAACAATTATTCGCTGCTTTTGAAAGTACCAAGCTGAAAGATGAGCCAGGTCGTGCGAAGCCTATTTATGATAAGGCTAAGAACGCTCAGTCCATTATACAAGATCTGAATCAGTATATTAATTCCATTAAGGAAGATTTTGTGAAACAAGGTGGCGGAATTGATGAAAAAACAGGTGATCTTAAGATGCGGGAGAATGAAGATATCGCTCCGAATATCATGATCAACGGAAAAAAAGGAAAAGAACTGAAAGAAAAAATCAACTCAACCCGAACCAAGCTATTAGGCTTGCTGACTCCTGAAGAACAAAAGTCTGTATCCTTTTCTTTAGAGGCTAATGATCCTGAAAAAGCGGTTAATGGAAAACGCAGCTGGGAAGAAATTAATTTTGGTAGTGGAACGCCACTTACCGCTGCAATAACCATTCTTACCAAGATACAAACAGATGCCCAAAATGCGGAATCGGATGTGGTTAAGTTAATCTTAGGGAAGATGGATCAGGCAGTTGTGAATTTGGATAAGTTTGCTGCGGTAGCAGTAGCACCGACCTCATATCTTGTTCAGGGACAACCTTATTCAGCAGAAGTGTTTTTAACAGCTTCAGACTCAAAATCCCAACCATCTATTACTGTTAATGGCGCTAATTTAGAAATCGTTGATGGTAAAGGGATTTATAAAGCACCTACCAATCAGGAGGGTATTTTTACCTGGTCGGGTATTGTTAAAGTTAAGCAGACAGACGGTTCTATTAAGGAATACCGTACACCTATGCAGACTTATCAGGTGGCCAGACCATCGGCTGTCGTTTCACCGGATAAGATGAATGTATTATATATCGGTGTGAATAATCCTATATCTGTTTCGGCACCGGGAACTCCTACTGATAAAATTAAAGTGAATATGTCTGGTGGTAGTATCAGTGGTTCAGGGGGGAAATATAACGTTAAAGTTAGTTCTCCCGGAACTGCACGTATTTCCGTATCAGCAGAAGTAGCTCCGGGGAAAACACAAACCTTAAGTACCACAGAGTTTAGGGTGAAGAGAATTCCGGATCCTGTTGCTCAATTTGCGGGTAAAACGGGAGGAGCAATGGCTACAGTGGCTATAAAAGCACAAAATGCCATCTTTGCAAAATTGGACAATTTTGACTTTGATGCATCCTTTAAGGTAACGAAGTTCTCTTTGATTATTGCAAAACCTAGAGCAGATGCTATCGTGCTGTCTACATCGGGTAATAACCTGAGTTCGGCCATGAAATCAGCAATTAATGGAATTACACCTGGTTCAAGGGTAATCTTTGATAATATTATTGCGGTAGGACCTGATGGTACTCCGAGACAATTAAATGCAGTTGCACTAACTGCTAACTAAAATAATAATCCCCTTGGAATTATAGACATGCCCCAAAAAGTTAGACACTTATTTGGGGCATTTATAATCTTAAAATCCCCGATATCTTTCCATATGAATAGGTAATACATCATCTTGATATAACTCTTAAATATCAGTAGATTTATTAGATTACAATTCCAAAGATTGAAACCATAACTTATGGAACGATATATATCCTTGAATAAAATACTGATTTTATTTTTTACTCTTGTTTGGGTAATCAATGGGGTGTTTTGTAAACTATTGAATTTAGTGCCCAGACATCAGCAGATAGTGGCTGAAATATTAGGTGAAGCGTCAGCCCGGCCGTTGACTATCGCGATAGGTTTCGGAGAGTTGCTGATGGCGATTTGGATTTTTTCCCGAAAATTCAATCGCGTGAGCAGTTTGATTCAAATTCTGTTGGTTGGCGTGATGAATATCCTGGAGTTTATACTTGTTCCGGAATTATTGTTGTGGGGAAGATTAAATTTACTATTTGCTTTAGCTTTTATTGTACTGGTTTGTTATCAGGGATTTATACTCCAGTCTAAAATAGAAAGGGGAAGGTATGGATAGCTTATTGAAAAACCATCCTTTTGCTGTTTCTGCAAACTTTATAAGTAGTACTATTCTGACTTTTGCGGTATCAAAAAATGAATTATTTCCATTGGTCCCCGCTCCGTTAAGCTTGGATTTATTTGAAGATAAATGGGCCTTTCTTACCATCGCTATGGTAGACACTAAATACTTAAGACCAAAAGGGTTTCCGAAATTTCTTGGAAACAATTTCTTTCTAATCGGATATAGAATATTTGTTCGTTATAAAACATCGGAAGGGAAGAATCTTCGTGGTTTATTTATTCTAAAATCAGAAACAAACAGAAAAAGAATGGAACTTTTAGGTAATGTATTTACCAAGTATGCTTATACAACTACTGATATCTTGTGCAAATCCTCGAGAAACTATGCTGAAATTAGCTCCAAAAGGTCAAAATTTAATTTATCCTATAAGAGGATTGAAGATGAGCCGATTCCTCTGCCTGAAGGATCTGTTTTCCCTTCCTGGAAGGAAGCTAGACGGTTTGCCGGGCCTTTGCCTTTTACATTTAATGTTGATACTAAAGAACATAAAGTTTTAATAGTGGAAGGCGTTCGGGAAGATTGGAAGCCTCAACCAATTGAGGTGTTGTCTCAGAGTTTTGACTTCCTTAAACAATTTCATTTTAAGAATATATTCTTGTCGAATGCTTTTGAAATTCGAAATATACCATATGCATGGAAGAAAGGAAGAATTGATAGATGGTAGGTCAAAGAAAACGGCTTGAAGGCGTGCTTAATATTATTCGGTTCAATTGGCATCAGTATATAATAGTGCTCGTAATTCTTGTTATCCTAATTACTATAGGTTCTTTTCTGACACAACCTTTTCAGGAGCTTGTATTTCTTGCTGGAATGCTGATCTTATTGACCACACTTATCTCTTTATTTGTCTCCTATTACGTTTATGATTGTTCCGATTTATATGAACTTAATTTTGTGGGAAAACTGGACCAACAAAAAGTGCTGAATATAAATGCGGGATTTGATGAAATTAGTGCATTAATGAGAGCTAAGTATCCTGATATTAAGCTAACCATAGCGGATTTTTATAATCCAGATTTCCATACGGAAGTATCAATAAAAAGAGCTAGAAAGAGATATTCTCCCCAGCGAGGAACTATACAAGTAGAAACTACTGCTTTATCTTTTCCGAATGATGAATTTGATAAAACCATTAGTATCTTTTCTGCTCATGAAATTCGTAATCAAGAAGAGAGAATTTGTTTTCTAAAAGAGCTGCGGAGAGTTAGTAAAAGAACAGGAGAAATAATAATTACAGAACATCTTCGAGATATTCCTAATTTCTTAGCCTATAGTATTGGTTTCCTACATTTTTATTCACGTAGAAGTTGGATAAACTGTTTTGAAGTAGCGGACTTGAAACTTATTCGCGAAATTAAAACAACTAATTTTGTAACAACCTTTGTGTTATCACCGCATGGAACTAAATCTTAAAATTATCGGAGTCTTATTAATTTGTTTAGGGCTGCTCCATGTTGTTTTTCCTAGGTATTTTGAATGGAAAACAGATTTAGTCCCTTTGAAACCAATAAACAGGTCGATGTTAAAGGTGCATGCTTTTTTTATAGCATTCACCGTATTGATGATGGGTTTACTGTGCCTTACATCCAGTCAGGATCTATTGTATACCGTATTAGGGAAAAAAATATGTTTAGGATTAGGAATTTTTTGGTTAGTGCGCTTGTTTTTCCAATTCTTTGTATACCCTTCAATTCTCTGGAAGGGTAAAAGATTAGAAACAATCCTTCATATTTTAGCCGGATTGTTTTGGCTATATCTTTCGCTTATCTTCTTTAATGTATATTTTAACCTGTTTTAAGTAAAGAAGGAATTCTTTGGTCGTCCTCTTTTGTGATTTTTTTGATAAGATGATAATTGTTGTAACATTTTTTTATTAATGTTGGATTGTTAATTGTAATTTTTGTAGTTTAGGGCCTACAAAATTAAAAATATTAGGTACATGTGATAATGCATGAAGCTATTTGTGAATATTAACTAACAATTATTATGAAAAACAATATGCACGCCGATTTTTATTTAAAAGATTTAAGACTTCGACGGAAATGCGCCCTTATTATAATCGCAGGTGGGACTTTATTAGTTGCTTTTATGATTGGTTTTGTTGAGGTTTTTGTAACACAGAATAAAGACTTAATGTTAATTGTCTTAACCTTTGCTTCAGTTTTAAGTATACTTCCCTCGGTTCTGAAGTTGGTTAAAATAAATGCTATAATTAAAGGAAAGACCACGAATATGCTTATTTAAGCACTTTCCTTGTTATTAAAAGTCTTCTTCAGAAAACATACTAAAATAGAACTTCTGAGGAGCAGCATCTACTGTTTCTTGTTCATGAGTAGAAATAAGTATCAAAGTCCCTTTTAATCCATCAATTACATATTTGAAATAATTATCTCCCACCTTTAAGGTCTCCATATCTGATATCATATCCTTTATCTGAATATTGACCACATTATTATCTAAATACTCAACCTCCGTTTCATATTCTTCATTCAGTAATGCAAAGTCTTGATCTTCTGCGAAGAAGATGTTTAACTTAGGGTTTGCATATAAAGGTTTTATGCCTTCAATTGCTAATTGACTTGTTTGATGGTAGGTTCTTCCTTTCAATGCGTCTGATTTCTTCATTACCAATGGTTGGTCGATGTATTCCGGGTTAAAATACACTCCTTCTTTTTGAGGATCTAACCACTCATCATAAACGGTGACCGAAAATGAAAATGGCGTGGAATCACTGAAAATAAGATAGGGTTCTTTTTTTTCAGATTTGCCGGATTTAGCTTCCATGTTTTCTTCCTGTAGAATGGAAAACTCAGAATCAGAATAATGTAAGTTGATTTTCGAGAGATCTTCCGGACGATCATAATTGAAAGTAATAGTTGATGATATTTTACCATTGTTTTCTGGAAAAGAGATCTGCTTGTTCTTAAAGACTTCTAATTCATCAGACCATGCTAATTCATGTTTTTTCAATTTTAAAAATTCTTCTGTTTTCTCGATTTCCTGAACGGCAGTAGTTGAAATTAGGTTCTGTTGTTCAATTCTTACCTCTTTCTTGAGAGGATCAACAAACACCGTTGCGTTTTCAGCAATTAATCCAGGCTGTTCCCTCATAAAGAAGGTGCCAATTATAATAAAGAATATCTTGATTTCATCCATTTCTTTTTCGTTTGGTTGAATTTACGATTTTCCGTTCCAAAAGAATAATCTATCCTTCATCTCTTAAAGCTTTATCAAAACTAAAGTGTTATAGCGGAACTTTTATAAGTCATTTCGTATATACATTGTATATACCGTTTTTGTAATTAACTGGTATACAGGGGTCGATTTTGCTTGGCGGGGTTTTTGATAAGTTTGATTTTGTTATTTATATGCAAATTTAATGATAGATTGCCAATACCAATTTTGAGCTTTAACGATTGATGATGAAAAACACATTATTATTCTTTTTTCTGCTGTGTTATATTTCTGTTTCAGGTCAAGATCTTTTAAAAGGGACTCTGGAAGTGATTAAAGATATTGATCAACTTAATTTAAAGAATCAAGACAGTATGTCTTTGATCCTTCTGGAAAAAGCTTTAAAGAACCCCGCAAATGGTCCTGATGATCTGGTTTACTTATACACTTATAAAAGTGGATTGCTTTTGGAGAAGGATAGTTTGAAATTGGGAAGTAAGTATGTTGACTTAAGTCTGGAGCAAGCTTCTAAGAGTATTAGTCCTGTCAGCAAGGCAATGGCTTTAAGGGCAAGAGCTTATCTTAACAGCTATTTAAATCTCCCGGATCTGGTGATAAAAGATTCCAAAGATGCTTTAAAACTATTAGAAGAATTGCCGCAAGAATATGAGCTAAAGTACTTCCTTAATTATCTTATCTATGCTATTTACAGTGGATGGGGGGATAATGATAAAATGGAAGACTATATTAGGGCATGTGAAGATAATGCCCGGCAATCTAAGAACAAGAATCATTTGGCCAATGTTCACATCGGTTATGCAAGTGTATACCTTGGCCGATATAGGAAAACGCATATTCAAGCTGATTTAGATAGTAATTATCGCCATTTGGAAGCTTCATATAAACTTTTTGAGGGATATCCTTCCCAAGTTAGTAGTAATACTGTTGTGGTTGCCTGTATAAATTTAGCGAATTATCTATTGGAGTTTTCGGAGGCTCCTATTGCAGAGAGGAAAGCAGCGGCGTATAAATATTTAGATACTGCGGAAGAGGAATTGAAGAATGGTCGTGCCCGATTTAGTAGATGGATCAATGTTTATGGAATTAAAAGTGATTTTGCTTTACGAGAAGGAAATATACCTCTGGCTGAGCAATATTTGATACAGGCAATAAATAAGTTAGATTCAAGAAGGGACAATAGTTTATTACAATTGGAATATAATTTATATAATCATCTTTCCAAATTATCTGAAAAGAAGAACGATATACAATCGGCTTTGAATTATCAGCGGACAGCAGAAAATATTCTAAAAAAGAATTTCGATCAACTTCAGATATCAAATGCACAAAAATTAGAGGTTCAATATGAAACGGAAAAGAAAGACCAACAACTGAAACTTTTAGGAGAAACAGCAGAATTAAGGCAACGGCAAAATTATCTTTATGGTGGATTGGCAATTTTAGCCACTTTGGGACTTGCATTTATGTTCCGATCGTACCACTTTAAGCTCAGGTATTCTATCGAAAGGGAGAAAAAATTAGCCAAAGAAAAGGAAGATGCCGAGGTGAATGCTGAGATGCAGGTGAAACTAGAAAGAGAAGAACAAGCACGATTGAAAGCTGAGCAAGAACTCCTGGAACTTAAACATCAGCAGTTACAAAAGGAAGCCTTGGCGAACTCTTTGATAATTGATCATAAAAATGATATGCTGAAGCAGATTCAATCGAAACTTCAGGATGGAAATCCCAGAGATATTCAAAGGCTCCTACGCGAGGAAACCTTGCTGAATACAGATTTTGATGATATTAAATGGCAAATTCAACAATTACATCCTACTTTCTTCTCTCAATTAATAGAAAAAGCAAATCAAAAATTAACCCCCTTGGACCTTCGGTATTGCGCTTATCTATATTTACAAATGTCAACAAAGCAAATTGCCCAGGTATTGCATGTTGAACCGCAGTCTGTCAGAATGTTTAAATATAGACTGAAGCAAAAGTTTGGTTTGTCGAAAGAGAGTGATCTCGAAAGTTTCTTACAAGCTGTGGGGGCTTAGTTAACAAATTGATTAACGGTGTGATAGGAAAACTAAAAGGAGGCATTAATTTGCCTCCTCACATATTTTTAGAGAGATTATTGTATCCCCAGGATTTCTTTATTAAAGTTTTCATCGGCTCCTGTGGAAGCGAAATCATCAAATGCCTTGTCGGTAACTTTGATAATATTGTTCTTAATAAACTCAGCCCCTTCGGTTGCTCCATCGACAGAATTTTTTAAAGCACATTCCCATTCCATCACAGCCCAACCGTCAAAGTCGTATGCAGCCAGCTTGCTGAATATACCTTTGAAATCTACTTGTCCATCGCCCAAAGAACGGAATCTACCGGCTCTTTCTACCCAGCCTGAATAGCCACCATAGACACCTTGCTTACCATCAGGGTTAAATTCTGCATCCTTAACATGGAACATTTTTATACGATCATGATAATGATCAATATAGCTCAAATAATCCATTCCCTGCAAAAGAAGATGGGAAGGATCATATAATAAACAGGCTCTTGGATGATGATTAGCAGCTTCTAAAAATCGTTCATAGCTTACACCATCATGTAAATCTTCTCCCGGGTGAATTTCATAACAAACATCTACACCATGTTTGTCGAATTCATCTAAAATCGGAAGCCATCTATTTGCTAATTCTTTAAATCCGGTTTCTACTACCCCGGCAGGACGCTGAGGCCATGGATAGACCATGTGCCATAATAATGCACCACTGAAAGTGGCATGTGCATTTAAACCCAGATTAGCAGAAGCTTTTGCCGCTAACTTCAATTGATCGATAGCCCAAGCAGTTCTTGCTTTCGGATTATTTCTTAATTCCACAGGAGCAAAGCCGTCAAACAATTTATCATAAGCAGGGTGTACTGCAACTAGTTGTCCTTGAAGGTGAGTTGAAAGCTCGGTAATCTCGACTCCCAGCTCCTTTAGTTTTCCCTTAATCTCATCAGCATAAGTCTTGCTTTCGGCAACCTTTGCCAGATCAAAGAAATTCGGATCATTTGTAGGTATCTGAACTCCTTTAAATCCTAAAGATTTAGCCCATGTACTAATATTCTCAAGATTATTATAGGGTGCTTCTTCAGCTATAAATTGGGCGAGGAAAATGCCCGGACCTTTTAATGTTTTCATAAATTATTAGTTTCACTAAATATAATCATTCAATCTGTTAAAGAGTGTATTTATAACACTAAATTCTGTTTTGTCCGTGTCTTTTTTCGCTCATTTTGATTCCTTTAACTCAGGATTAGTCTTTTCTTTTTCTGGTTTAACATTTATTGGCATAATGATTGGAAGTAACGCATTGGGTAATTAAGAAATTAATATAAAAGATAAGGATAAGAAATTATGAAAAAGTTGTTGATTTTAGGGTTAGTGGCTATAGGAATGTCTTCTTGTAGTAAAGAGACTCTTGATAGTGCCGGGAGAGATGTTGCACAAAATATAATCAGATCCTATAAGTGGACTGATGTGGTTAGAGTTGTAAAAGTAACTGGTAAAGAAGAAGTAAGAGATACATTGGTGTCCAAGAAAACGGAAAATTCCTATTTAGAATTTAAAAAGGATGGCTATGCTTATATCTATAAAGATGGTCAATCGACTTCAGCAACCTATGATATGCCAACCAGTAGATCGATGAATTATGGAGGGATTCCATATATCATCAAAGAAAATATTATTCAGACTACGTTAAAGTTTACACTTGAGAATGTTACGGAAGCTACTACAACTACGATAGAATTTAAAAGATAAAAAGTATAAAATAAACTTGATTTGAGAATTAGCACATGCGTTTACGGATGTGCTTTTTTATTTTTCTCTTCAATCCACTGAGATAAGTATTTGCTTGAAAGAAATTGATTTGTCCACAATATCTGACCGATAAAGTTTCTTTGACGGTGATTTTCTAAATTGTTTTCAATTGAGTCTAATTGAATAATTAATTCTTTGCCCCAATCTGAATCTTGGAGTGTTTGTAATGCTTGTTCTCCATATTGAAAACATGTATTCCATTGTTCTTCATTCTGATAAAGGAGTACGGCATTGTTCACAAATTCCTCCATATTATCGGTGACAAATCCTGGCCAAGGCAATTCAGTTTCCATTCCTTCGACCGCTATCTTTGAACACACAGAAGGTGTTCCTGCTGATAAGGCATCAATAAATTTTCCCTTTAAGCCAGCTCCAAAAGGAATAGGAGCCAACAAGGCTCTATACTTCTTTAATGTGGCCACAGCATGGTCTGCCCGACCCATTATTTTAAAGCCTTGTTTGGGATTATTTAACTGCCATACTTTTTCACTGGGATATGCTCCATAAATATGTAATTCTGCCATCGGCAATTTCTTACGGATGGAGGGCAATATTTCCTTTAGTATTTGAACCGTCTTCCAGTTTGGCTCGTGTAGAAAATTTCCAATAAACATGAAATGCGCTCGCGTCCTATAGTCTGGTTTCTCTCCTTCGGAATCCAATACCTGAAAGGGTAAATAACTCAAAATGTTTGAATCGACCTTAAATTGCTCTTGAAGTATTTTAATCTCCTCGGGAGATATTATTAAGCTTAGATCAGAACGATATATGGAAGCGATTTCACGTTTTGCCATATCGCTAAAAAGCAGACTTTCATTGAAGTCCCATCCTTTTTTGTAAGCTTCCTGTCTTGCGTGTCTTACGAAATGGAGATCTTCCGTATCCAATATCCGAAGAGCATCAGGGCAGGCTTGGGCTACTCGCCAGCTATATTGTTCTTCAACCATAAACCGATCAAAAAGGACAATTTTGGGATTCAATTCTTTAACATATACATCGAAAGAAGAGTCATTAAGGAGAATTTCCTGCTCTATAATACCTTTACTGCTTAAAGGGAAAGAGTATGCGGATTTAGAGGCTGCGCAAGCAAAATGAATGTGGTAACCTTCGGATAGAAACAAATCAATTAATTGGAGCATTCGCCAACCTGCTGCCGAAGAAGTAGGTTCAGGCCAAACCAATCCGATAATTAACATTGTTTTTCCCATGCCGCAAATTAGCATTATTTCATGTATTTAGGGTGATGATTTTGTTTTCATTACCTTTGGTATTATTTTTCAACGTTATGTTAGGACTTAAACTTTTGACGGATCCCAGATGGGCCAATATTGCAGAATCAAACCTAGAAGAGATTTTGACAGATCATGCCTGGTGTGAACAAAAAGCAGCATCCAATGCGATTTCTTTAATCACTCAGAACTCAGAACATGAAGATTTAGTGCATGAACTGACTGCTATTGCTATTGAAGAAATGGAACATTTTAAGATGGTCATCGACATTATTCAGCAAAGGGGCTATACATTAGGCAGAGAACGTAAGGATGATTATGTGGGTCAGCTTATGAAATTTGCAAAGAAAGATGGTTCGAGAAACCAGGCTTTTATTGATCGATTATTATTTGCAGCAATGATCGAAGCCAGAAGTTGTGAAAGGTTTTGCGTATTATCGAAAAATATTAAAGATCAGGATCTCTCCAAATTTTACTATGATCTTATGGTTTCTGAAGCTAATCATTATACAACCTTTTTAAATTTCGCAAAGAAATATACCATTGATGTTGATGTGGATAAGAGATGGAAAGAATGGTTGGACTTTGAGGGAGAGTTAATTCAATCCTACGGTAAGAAAGAACATATTCATGGATAATAAAAATAGCTGATCAGCTTATACCTGATCAGCTATTTTATCTTCTTCTTTAATGGCTAATTGGCCACAAGCCGCATCGATATCTTTTCCTCTGCTTCTACGCACATTGGTAATAATCCCCTGACTACGTAAATAAGAGGCAAATTGATCTATTTTATCAGCTTCAGCATTCACGAAGTCAGCCAAAGCAATTGGATTATATTCTATAATGTTCACCTTACATGGAACATGTTTACAAAAACGAGCTAACTCCTTAGCATCTTGAATTTCATCATTGAAATTATGGAAAACGATATATTCAAAAGTAATAGGGCTTTTAGTCTTAGCATAGAAATATTTTAAGGCATCAGCAAGTGCTGACAATGAGTTTTGCTCATTGATCGGCATAATCTCATTACGTTTTGTATCATTTGCTGCGTGCAGTGATAATGCTAGATTAAATCTTACCTCATCGTCTCCTAACTTTTTGATCATTTTTGCAATACCGGCAGTTGATACAGTAATACGCTTAGCAGCCATATTCAGTCCTTCAGGAGAGGTAATGAGCTCCACAGACTTCATCATATTGCTATAGTTCAGCAGGGGCTCACCCATTCCCATATAAACAATATTGGTCAACGGATGTCCGTACTTCTCTTCTGCTTGTTTGGCAATCAGCACAACCTGATCATAGATTTCATCAGCGTTCAGATTCCGCTTTCTATCCATATAACCCGTAGCACAGAATTTACACGTTAAACTACAACCAACCTGAGAGCTGACACAAGCCGTCATGCGATCATCTGCAGGGATTAATACGCCTTCAATAACGTTGTTGTCATATAGATAAAAACTGCTTTTAATAGTTTTATCAGCACTTATCTGTGATTCTTTAACCTTCACAGCGTTAATGCTGAAATTGTTTTTCAGCGTTTCTCTCAATGACTTGCTCAGATTGCTCATTTCATCAAAATCAGTACAGGATTTTTGCCATAACCATTCATAAATCTGCTTGGCACGGAAGCCCAGCTCGCCCATTTCAACAAGTGAATCCTTTAGCTGAGCTAAACTCAAACTCCTGATATCTACCGATTTTACTGCTTTTTCCACGGCACAAAGATACATCAAAAATTATAAGCTGGATGTAATAAATCTTTAATACCTATTTCAGCTTTCTGTTTTTCCGTACTTTTCTTAAGATTATAATTACGGCAGCAACGATAATCCAAACAGGCCATAAACCTACAATGCCTATAACAATGGTTTCTATCAAATTCCATCCGAAAACCAATGAATCTTTAATTTTTACCCAAAAAGAATTCGATCCCATCGGAAGATTTGCCTGGTATTCAAATAGCTGTATGTTTAATGTGCTATAATTAATTTTGCCACTTAAGCTTCTCAAGACCCCCTCACTGCTGTCTATTTCTTCCTGTAATTGACGGATCTGTTCCTGAATTTCCAGTAAATCTTTTACACTTTTCGCGCTGGAAACCATATTCTGATATTTTTCCAGATAGGCCCTTTTGCTTTTAAGTCTGGATTCTACATCATAGTATTGGATAGAAACATCTTCGGCATTAATATTTCTGGAAGTTACTTTATCCTCGCCATTCTCTATCGCTTTCAAAAAGCTGTCGAAAGAGCTGGCGGGTATGCGTACGGTTAAGGTGTATGAGGAATAATTGTTATTGTTGTTCAACGATTCCTGCTCGTAATAAGCATTGAATTTTTTCAACAAAGCATCCATATTTCTTTTGCTATCCGCTATCTTTTTGGATTCTATAGAAATATTTCCGCTACGAATAATTTTGATGTTATTGTTGGTGACCTGCTGCGGATTATCTTCTGTGGGTGTTTCTGAATTACCCATTGCCTTATGGGCTAATCGACTGGAGCTTGGGTCTACTGCATCTTCCAAAGTAACTTCGGTTACTTCTGCACTCGCTTCTGCATGTTCATTTTTATAGTTTCTTCCACAAGATCCCAATGCGAATATCAACAGCAGGATCAATAAATTGTATCTTTTCATATCAAGAATTTTATTCGTGATGCAAAAGGTATTGAAATTCCATAAAATAAAAAACTTTCATGCAAAAGCTAGAATAGCAATCTACATGAAAGTTTAAATAATAAACGCAACAAAAGTTTACAAAAATCCGTTTTAGCTCATTGTTACTTTAAAGCATCTTTAACTTTTGGAATGATTTGATTTCCATAAAGTTCGATGGCTTTCATCATTTTACTATGATCCGGGCTTCCAACATCCATGTGTGCAGAAAATCTGGTTAATTCAAAAGTTTCGTTGAGCTGAAGAATCTTATCTACAGACTCATTGACATCCGCTACGATTAAATGTCCATGCCGGGATCTGCCGTAATCATATTGTGTACGTTGGTATGGAGGCCATCCTCTGGACGCACCAATCCTATTCATTTGTGATGAGTAGAAAGGGTAATACCAATCCGCTATTTCCTTTGAGTTTTCTCCAAAGAAGGAGTGCATGTGAACTCCAACCTGATAATTATCCATATCATGACCATTGTCCTGATAAGCTTGTTGATAAATCTCAAACAAAGGCTTGAAATTTATGGGTGAACCACCAATAATGGCAAACATAACAGGTAATCCTAAACGTCCTGCACGAATAACAGATTCTGTAGTTCCTCCAACCGCAATCCATATAGGCAAACGGTTATGAACGGGTCTTGGATAAATCGTCTGATTAATTAAGCTCGCCCGATGTTTTCCGGTCCAGTTTACTGTCGGAGAATTGTTGATTCTTAATAATAAGTCCAATTTTTCCTCAAATAATGAACTATAATCCTTCAAATCGTATCCGAATAAAGGAAATGATTCTATAAATGAGCCTCTTCCGGCCATTATTTCTGCTCTTCCATTGGATAGTAAGTCTACCGTAGCGAAGTCCTGATATAATTTTACGGGATCAGTGGAACTCAATACCGATACTGCGCTTCCTAATTTTATATGATTAGTAACCGTTGCAGCGGCAGCCAAAATAATTTCCGGTGCTGCTACAGCATAATCTGCACGGTGATGTTCTCCCATTCCGAAGAAATCCACCCCTACTTCATCCATCAACTTTATTTCCTCAATTATCTCTTGAAGTCTTTGTTGAGGCGATTGTATCTTTCCTGTTTGAGAATCAATTTGAAGGTCCCCAAACATACCTATTCCTAATTCCATCATATTCTTCTTTCTCTATTTAGGTACAAATGTACTGCCTATAATGTTCTTTAACATTGATTTATGATAAGAAAAAACTTTCTCTAAGCCATTTAACATTAAGCTAATCTTTGACCATTATTTTGATCAAAAAGAATTTCTATGAAGGTCAAAAATTTCTGGAAATCATTGCTGCATTTGTTTTTTCCTGAATTATGTATGAACTGTGATGCTGTTTTGGTACAGCAGGAAGAAATCTTTTGCAGCTCCTGTCTGTTTCACCTCCCTTATACTGATTATCATCTTGATTCTAATAATGACTCTGTCCAACAATTAAAAGGGAAGGTTATAGCTGAATTCGCCTGCTCTATGTTATATCTGGGGACCGGGTCCATTGTTGAGCGATTAATTTACAATCTAAATATAATAACCATCCGCAGGTAGGATCTTACCTAGGTGAATTATACAGAAAACAGCTAAATGAAGTGTCAATTTTTAACCACATCGCTGTGATTATCCCTATTCCATTGCACCTCAAAAGGTTGCTCAGAAGAGGCTATAATTAAAGTGAATATTTTGCCATAGGTTTAGGGAAAGTGTTGGGAATTCCGGTAGACTGTAAATTATTAAGGAGAAATAAATACCAGAAGAGTCAGACGAATTTCTCAAGAGATGATCGGTTAGAAAATGTTGCGGAAGCATTCTTTCTAAGAAATCCTCAAGTATGGGCAGCAAAACATATACTGTTAGTGGATGATGTTCTCGCCACAGGGGCAACACTTATAGCAACCGCTGAGAAATTAATCAAGGAAATACCAGGCGAGATTTACATCACGACAATTGCCAGAGCATAAAAATTCAGATGTACAAGTGTCGTACTATTACGAATATTGAAACTTTCTGTTATAGAGCAGCAGATAGCTAAATAATGCCATTCCGATTCCTACATAATCTGCAAAAATATCCCACCAATCTGCCTGTCGGGTTTGTGTAAGGTACATCTGCGCACCTTCCGTGAGAAAAGCAAAGAATGAACCAACAAACAGGGCGATCAGGAAAGTTTTGATTTTTGTAGCCCTTCTTTTTGTATCTACCACGCGTCCAAATAGAACTAAAGTAGTCAATAAATAGAAACTGCCAGTATGCACTAATTTATCAAATCCAGGAAAATAATTTCCCGCAGGAAATTCGTTCGCGGGTAATAAGAGTAAGATCATCATGATGATTGCCCAAAGAATTGCCCACGCATAATTTATAATCCAATTCATTATTGATAAAAATCGTATTTAAAAGTCATAATAAAAAGCTTTTGAGGTTTTTTTGGATTTAGGTATCACCTGATAAAAAATTTCTTACTGAAAATCAAGCGGTTATGATGTTTTTTGAAAAAAATATAGTACTATGTATTGCAAAGTACCATCCAAAGGATATATCTTTGTATTGTTATGATAGCTGAAAATACACAAACCCAAATGAGGAAAGGAATACTAGAGTACTGTATTCTTTCAATTATTTCTCGGGGAGAAATTTATGCCTCAGACATAATCAGCGAATTAAAGAAAGCTGAATTGTTGGTGGTTGAGGGTACACTATATCCACTGCTTACTAGATTAAAGAATAATGGTCTTCTAAGCTATATCTGGAAAGAGTCAACTTCAGGTCCGCCAAGAAAATATTATCAAATTACTTCCGAGGGGATGGAAGTTTTAAAAAGGCTGGATGTTACATGGAAAGAATTGCTGTTTGCCGTGGAAACATCCCTACAGAACAGAGAAATTTAAATTAACTACACCATTAACTAAATACAGTCATGAACAAGACAATCATAATTAATATAAATAGCATCGTTTTTCACATTGAGGAGGATGCATATGAAACCCTGAGGTCCTACATGATCGAGATCAAGAAGCACTTTGGGAAATCCGAGGACAGCCGAGAGATCTTAGAGGATATTGAAAATCGTATTGCTGAAATGTTTTCAGAAAGGATCCAAACCGGTCGTAAAGAAGTGATCAACCGTGAGGATGTGGATCAGGTTATTACACAAATGGGTAGAGTTAGTGACTTCGAATCTGAATTCGCTGACGAGCCCAGAATAGAAGAAGAGGCTAAGAGAGCATTTACGGATAGCACAGGGGAAACCAAAGAAACTGAGAATGTATCTGAGCAAGAACCTGCTCAAAATACGGAACCAAATTTTGTAGAATACCTGACGTCCAAAAAATTAATGCGTGATATGGACGATAAGATCTTGGGAGGTGTATGTAGTGGTTTGGCTCATTATTTCAATATTGATGCGAAATGGGTGCGGATTATCTTTGTGCTATTCTTTCTTTTCGCCGGGTCAGGTGTGTTGTTATACGTTGTACTGTGGACAGTAATGCCAAAGGCACTGACACGTGCAGACAAGTTAGCGATGCGTGGGGAGCAGGCAAATCTGCACAACTTCAAAAAATCTTTTGACGAAGAAATGAAAGGTGTCCGCGAAAATTTTTCCGGAGCCGGCGAGCATATTAGTCGGGGCGCTCGTTCGGTCGGAGACGTTTTAGGTTCCGTTTTCTCGGTAATAGGTAAGATATTCGCTGTGATATTGTTAATATGGGCAGGATTAAGCATTGTGGGCTTATTTGTTTTCTATATTTTCAATGTGCTAAATCTTGCAGGATTTAGAAATGATATATTTTTCCCTCCATTGGAAGTAATGGATGCTACATCCGGACTCTTTGCTTTAACAGCAGGTACCTTAGCAGCTATTATCCCGTTCATTGCTTTATTTTTCCTTATGCTTCGCATAGTGTTTAAAACAAAACCTATGAACAACTTTGCAAGTATGTCCCTGTTAGCGGTTTGGATTGTGTCTATAGTGGTAGTTCTTTACTTTGTGGTGGTTACTAATCAGGACTTTATTGAAGAAAGCACTATCTCAGTGGAGAAGACATTGGATAAAAAGGATACCTATATTCTTTCAGAGAATGATATACGTGTGATTAAAGCGTCTGATGAGGATTTTATCCAGAATAGAATTGATCCTAAAAACATTAAAGACGGTAGATTATTAGGTAACTATTTAAGAAATGATATTTCCGTTCGCTTTGAATCATTAGACTCCTTAAAAACACCTTATTTACAGTATAATTTCGTTGCAAAGGGAGGCTCTTATGCGGATGCTTCGGCACGTGCTTCCAAGATATCTTATAATGTAAAGCAGAATGGTGAGAATATTCTTTTTGACAGCCATTTCTTTTTACAAGAAAAACAATTGATGCGTGACCAACGTGTCGCTATGAAAGTTTATCTACCTGTGGGTACCAAAGTTCTGCTGAATGATAATTTAGAGTGGAAAGTTCGTGATATCCAGGTTTATGAATGTAAGAGTGAAGAAAAAAGCAAATATACTGAATGGATTATGACTAGGAACGGTCTTAAATGTATTCTAAAATTAGAAGAAGAAAAAGCGAAAGCTGAAGAAGAGGCAAAAGAAGCGGAAAAGGAAAAAATCAAAAAAGATAAGAAAAAAGATGAGGCAGAAGCAACCTCTGATGACGAAGAGTCGTCTTCAGAAGAAAGTGAAGCCTAATATCAAAAAACTAAAAATTGCAAACACTAGCCAAAAAAATTAATGGGAAGAATAATTACACTACTAATCGTCTTTCTTGCTTCAATAGCAAGTAAGTCACTCGCAAACACACCTAACCAAGACACAGATGTTAAGGGGAAAGTTGTCAATCAAGATAATCAACCTGTTGCTTCAGCTTCTGTATATCTGATGTCTGCGTCCGCTAATGTTCTAATAAAAAGTGCAGTAACAGATGATCAGGGAAACTATGTTATTATTAAAGCTCCCAAAGGGAGTTATTATATAGAAGTTACTTCCGTAGGATATAGTCAGGGTAAATCAGCTGTATTCGAATTAGGAGATAATACCTATCAGGTAGAAGATATTAAACTAACATCAAGTAGCCAGGCAATTGAAGCTGTAACCGTTCAAGGTCAACTTCCTTTAGTACAAAATGTAAACGGAAAGCTTGTCCTTAATGTTGAAAACTCTGCAGTTGCAGCTGGTAATAATGCTTTAGAGGTTATTAAGCGCGCTCCTGGTGTAAGTGTAGATAAAGATGATAATCTACAATTGATGGGACAACAAGGGGTAAACGTAACGATTGACGGCCGGCAGACTTTTATGACTGGCGATCAATTGGCTAACTTCTTAAAATCTACCGATGGTAGCCAGATTAAAAGTGTAGAAGTATCAACAACAAGAACCGCTAAGGATGATGCAGAGGGAGCTGTAGGAACTATTAATATTGTATTGAAAAAGAATAGAACCGAAGGCTTTAATGGTACGTTTGTGGCAAGTGCTGCTCATGGTAAATATCCAAGGGGAAACACGTCTTTAAATCTGAATTATAAGAAAAATAACACTACGCTATTTGGGTCTTATGGATATACCAATGAGAAACAATTAAACGAACTTGACCTTGATAGAGAGATTGAAAATGCGGGTGTTACTAAATACTTTTCTCAAAAAGCAGATATGTTGGAGAAAAGTCAGAATCATAATTATAGAGTAGGAATTGAGCAGAAGACTTCTGAAATGAATACCATGTTGTTTCAGGTTTCAGGAAATAATTATATGGAGGATTCCGAAAATTCCAGTGTGACCAATATTGGTTTTACTCCTACCTCAGTTGATACCATATTGAGGTCTCCGACAACAGCTGATATGGGATTGAAGAGGATGTCTTTAAACTTCAATAATGAATATAAAATAGACACATTAGGAGCTAAGTTGACCTTGGATCTGGATTGGAGTATGTTTAAAAATCGCTCGAATATGGATTACAGGTACAGAACAGAAAATCCTTCCGGAAACCTCTTCTACCCTGAAGAACTTGAGCGTAGTAATATGCCAACTGATATCGATATTTATGTAGGTAAACTGGATTATGTAAAACCATTTAAAAAAGGAACGCTGGAAGCCGGATTAAAATACAGTAATGTAAAATCTGATAACAATATGTTATTTGAAAAGATGGAAGATGATGTGTGGGAAAATGTATTAACCCGCAGCAACCACTTTGTTTATACAGAACAAATCTCTGCCGGATATTTAGATTATAGCAAAGCTTTTGGGAAATGGAATGCCAAAGTAGGCGTACGTGCTGAATACACCATCTCCGATGGTCACTCGATTACAGCAGATACTAAAGTAAAGCGTGATTATTTAGATTTTTTTCCTTCGGTGAATATTGGATATAATATGAATGAAAATCATGTGTTGTCTTTAAGTTACGCCAAGAAAGTAAGTCGCCCTAATTACCGTTTCTTAAATCCATTCCGATATTATATTGATAAGTTAACTTATCAATTGGGTAATCCTTATGTAAACCCTCAGTATACACATGGATTTACATTGAACTATACGTTGAAGCAGATGTTCAATTTTACTTTGGGAACAGATATTACAAACGATGCTATGGTGGAGAGTATGGGACAGGATGCAGAAACAAATACCACTTGGGTGACTCGGGAAAATCTTGGGAAATCGCTTACTTCTTATCTGAATATGAACATTCCATTGCGAGTAGGTAATGTATGGTCCATGAACAATAACATCACTGGTATTTATATGCATTTCAAAGGACCAATTGCCGGTTATGAAATTGATCAGGGATCTTTCTTTGTTCAGGCAAATAGTATGCATACGTTTAAGTTCAGCCCTCAATGGTCTGCTGAGGCGGCCATTAATGGGAATACACCATTTGTATATAACTTGTTTAAGATTCATGCAAGAATCGGAGTTGATGTAGGAGCCACCTACAACTTTAAAGATCAGAAGAGTTCATTGAAACTAGCTGTTACCGATGCCTTCAGAAGTAATAGAAACAACTTATCTACAGATTTCCATGAGTTTCAATCCAAAATTCGCCAATACCACGATAATCAAACAGTTCGTCTGACTTATACCTATAAGTTTGGTAACCTTAAACAACAAATCCGTAAAAAGGATTCTAATAATGAGGAAAAAGACAGAGCTGCTAATTAATAAAGTCTTTGTTTCAATGTTTAGTTAATAGAGGTCCCGGAAATCCCAATCTGGGGCCTTTTCTTTTGTTTTTTTAGACAACAGACAACAGACAACAGGCGTGAGGCAACAGATTCACAGCTAGACATCTAATGTCTTTTCCCTATCTTGCAGGATGAAACTTAATCAAATCGTTGTTTTCTGTGCTTCTAGTCCGGGACATGAAAAAACATATATTAATGCAGCAATTGAAGTGGGAAAAATATTTGTGAAAAAAGAAATTACATTGGTATATGGAGGCGGGAGAGTCGGGTTAATGGGAGCTGTTGCTGATAGTGTGATGCAGAATGGTGGGAGAGTGATTGGTGTAATTCCACAGTTTTTAAACAGTAAGGAAATTGGCCATAGTGATATTACTGAATTGATCGAGGTCGATACGATGCACGAACGAAAAGCTAGAATGAATGCATTATGTGATGGTGTTATTGCATTGCCTGGTGGTTTTGGTACAATGGAAGAACTGTTTGAAATGACTACCTGGGGACAATTGGGCTTACATAAAAAGCCTATAGGTATTCTTAATGTAGATGGATTTTATGACCACCTGATAGCTTTTATCAAACATATGGTAGATACCGGGTTACTAAAAGAAGGAAATCAAAAGATGATTCTCTATTCAGATAATATTGAGGACCTTATAGAACAAATGGAAGCGTATGAAGCTCCACCTGTTCCGAAATGGTTAAATATAGAAAGGTCTTAGAGTACTGATTTCAATTTAGGATTTAAATGGAAAATATCCTTTGGCATTGTAATAACAGATGTCCTGAATTACTTTGCCAATCCATTTAATGTCATGAGGTAACTCTCCGTTAACAATATCTTCGGCAAAGATATTACATAGTAATCTTCGGAAGTACTCATGCCTAGGAAATGATAAAAAGCTTCTGGAATCTGTTAACATCCCCACAAAGCGACTGATTAAACCAATATTTGACAAACTATTAATTTGTTTTGTCATACCATCTTTCTGATCGTGATACCACCATGCAGAACCATATTGAATCTTTCCGGCAATACTACCATCATTAAAGTTTCCACACATGGATGCAAAAAGATCATTGTCTGAAGCATTTAGATTGTATAGAATGGTCTTTCCTAATTTATTTTGAGCGGCTATGTTGCCCAGGAATTTTACCAATCCTAATCCTTGACTATAATCGCCGATGCTATCAAAACCGGTGTCAGGACCAAGTCGTTTAAGTGCTCCTGAATTTGTATTTCTGAACGCGCCAACATGAAACTGTTGGACCCAACCTTTCTCATGATCCCATTCAGCAAAATAAACCAATAATGCAGACTTAAATTTGTTAATTTCATCTGCCTCTAATGCATTTCCTGATCTGACTTTATTAAATATGGCAGCAATTTCGGATTCTAAATAATCCTCAGCATATAGATGACTCAATCCATGGTCGGACACACAGCAGCCATTTTCAGCAAAGAAATCATGTCTGGATTTAAGGGCCTCTAAATAATCTTGAAAAGAACCAATTTCCTTATTGGAGACCGCTGCTAATTTATCTACATATTGATTAAAAGCTTCTTTATTTTCCGGAGCCATAGCTTTATCAGGTCTAAAAGCAGGGAACATATTAAATGCGGCTTTTTGTCGAGCGAATGCCTGATGGTGTTCTAATGAATCTGTGGGATCATCTGTTGTACAGATAGTCTCTACATTCATTTTTTCTAGTAAACCATGCACTGCCATTTCCGGTTTTTGCAAATCTTCATTGGCTTGATCGAAGATTTGATCAGCATTTTCGCCTGTAAGCAAATCCTGAATTCCAAAATAACGTTGCAATTCCAGATGGGTCCAGTGGTATAATGGATTTCTTAATGCATAAGGAACGGTCTCCGACCATTTTTTAAACTTTTCTCGATCGCTAGCCGCACCCGTAATAAATTGTTCATCTACCCCGTTTGCACGCATTGCTCTCCATTTATAATGGTCGCCATGAAGCCATATTTCCGATATATTGGAAAATTGTTTGTTGTTAGCCACCTGATCTGGTGGTAAATGATTGTGATAATCAATTATAGGGAGATCTTTGGCATAATTATGATAAAGCTCTTCCGCAATTTTACTTTGTAGTAGGAAGTGTTCGTCCAAAAAAGGTTTCATATCCTTTGAGTGTTTTTTCCGTTTATGATTGATTGGGCCTGAAAATAAGGATTTCTATATTAAATTCTAACAAAAATCTTTGAAATATGTTATATTTATGATTAAGTGCCAGAAAAAATTTACCGAATTATGAAAACAACCTTATTATCGGCTTTATTAATTTTCCTTGTGCAACTAGGATATAGCCAAAAGAAATTGACTCAATTATGGGAGTCAAAGGATCAATTGCCTACTCCCGAATCTGTATTGTATATTCCTGAACAATCAGCCTTGTACGTCTCATTGATTGATGGTGACGGTAGTGCCAAGGATGGTAAGGGAGGTGTCGCTATTTTGAATATGGATGGTAGCTTGAAAGATGCTACCTGGGTTCAAGGTCTTAATGCTCCAAAGGGATTAGCAGCTTATGATAAGCTATTGTATGCTGCCGATATTGATGAAGTAGTTGTAATTGATATGGTAACCGGAAATGTTATCAATCAGATTAAAGTTCCCGATGCGGTATTCTTAAATGATGTTACAGTAGATAATACAGGAAAAGTTTATGTTTCAGATACTCGAAAAGGAGAGATTTGGCTAATCCATAACAATAAAGCGACTTTATTTTTAAAAGATGTAAAGGACGTTAATGGTCTTCGCTTTATTGATGGTAGTTTATATGCTATGGCAGGACCCGAGTTATGGAAAATTGATACAAATAAAAACCATACTGTGGTTGCTAAAGGATTAGCTTTAGGAGGTGATGGCTTGGAGCCTGTTGGCGATGGTAGCTTTTTAGTAACCTGCTGGGGAGGTTTGATTTACCATATTAAAGCGGACGGAACGGTTACAGAATTATTAGATGTAAGAGATACCATGAAAACCGCAGATCTAGGGTATAATCAAAAAGATAGGATACTTTATGTGCCTACTTTTCTGAATAATAGTGTAGTGGCTTATCAGTTAGACTAGATGATAGACAACAGATTATAGACCCAAGACATGAGACTTTGGTTCAAGTGCCTTTACAGGCATTCTGAGGCTAGCCGAAGAATCTTTGTTTTACCCCAGCCGAATCCGTCATCCTTTTGCGCAGCAAATAGGAACCTGAAGCCTTTTTTTTATCCTTGTTACGGTGGAATCGTATCGCACCCCTAAAAATCTATTGCTTGTGTCTGTTGTCTTATATCTAAAAAAGATAGCACTTTCTGTTAAAGAAAGCGCTATCTTTTTTATTTCAGAATTTCTCTCAGTTTTGTATTTAAGTCTTCACCGTGGAGGTTTCTGGCGATTACTTTTCCTTCGGGGTCTACAAGGATATTTTGTGGAATTGCTTTTACACCGTAGGACTGTCCTGCCGAACTATTCCAACCCTGTAAATCTGATATATGTTTCCAGGTTAGGTTATCATCTTTGACCGCTTTAGCCCATGCATCGAATTCCTTATCAAAAGAAACTCCGAGGATTTCAAAGTTTTTATCTTTGAATTCAGCGTATGTCTTTACAAGTTTTGGGTTTTCTTCACGACAGGGAGGACACCAAGATGCCCAAAAGTCAATCAGAACATATTTTCCTTTAAGATCAGAGAGTGAATAGGGCTCACCGTTTAAATCCAACTGGGTAATACTTGGAGACTTTTTACCTGGTAAAGTGTTTTTTAAAGCGTCTAAATAGCGATCGAATATTTTTCCATCGTTCGATTTTTTTACCTTTTTATCCAATCCTTTAAAAAGAGCAGCTAACTCATGATAATCGGGATAGTACCCTCCAACTTTTTGAATCAGTCGAATGGAATTGGGGTCTTTGGGATTTGCCTTAACCTGAGCAATTAACGCCTCTTTAGAAGGGTCGTTTTGTGCAAATAATAGGCTGGGAATAAATGCTATTAAAAATAATAATTTCTTCATTTTGTGATTTCTGATTTTCAAATTTAAATATAAACTACCAGATCAGTAGATATTACTTGTAATAATTTTATTGTTGATTATTCAAAAAATCAATACTTTTTTCTTAATAACGATAAATTAGTGTAATTATTAGCTAAAAAAATTAATAATGTTGTGTGTTTTTGCAAAAAAAAACTAAAAATCAAAAAGATTTTCATTTTTTGTACGCCCAGCCTTATAAATTGCTAAATTTGAGGCTCACTAAGGTATTTTTCAATTTAAATGGCAAGATTAAATTTATTAGAGGAAACCCGCTTTGAGAAAGTTCCGGTATCGGTTTATCCCTCTCAAGATAATGCTTCGGTTCAGGTAGCTGCACGCATCGCTGCAATCATTAAAGAGAAGCAAGCAAAAGGGGAAAAGGCTGTTCTTGGTTTAGCCACAGGAGCAACGCCTGTTAAAGTCTATAAAGAGCTTGTTCGCCTGCACAAAGAAGAAGGTTTAAGCTTCAACAATGTTGTAACCTTTAATTTGGATGAGTATTATCCAATGCTTCCTACGGCAGAACAGAGCTATGTAGCATTTATGAACAAACATTTGTTCAGTCATGTTGATATCCTACAAGAAAACATCAACATTCCGGATGGAACATTAGCGATCGAAGATGTGCAAGCATTCTGCGAAGCTTATGAGCAAAAAATTTCAAACTTAGGCGGATTAGATATCCAATTATTGGGTATTGGTCGTACAGGTCACATTGGTTTTAATGAGCCTGGTTCGGCGCCAAACTCAGGTACTCGCTTGGTAACCTTAGATGACCTTACCAGAAGAGACGCTTCACGCGATTTCGGGGGTAAGGAAAACGTACCAACAAAAGCGATTACAATGGGTGTGGGTACAATTTTCAAAGCCAAGGAAATTGTGCTAATGGCATGGAATGAGAAAAAAGCTGAAATTGTAAAGAAGGCTGTAGAAGGGGAAATCTCTTCCGATATTCCGGCCACCTATCTTCAGATGTCTGACCATGTAGAATTTGTGCTTGATGAAGATGCTGCTTCAGCATTGACCCGTTTCAACCTTCCATGGTTGGCACATGATGTGGTATGGACAGATAAATTGGTGAAAAAAGCAGTGGTTTGGTTGTCTTTACATTTAGATAAAGCCATCTTAAAGCTAACTGATGATGATTACAATAACTATGGTATGGCTCAATTAATCACAGAGCAAGGCACAGCTTATAGTATCAACATCCGTATCTTTAATGAACTTCAACGTACCATCACCGGTTGGCCGGGGGGTAAGCCTGGAGTGGATGATTCAAACCGTCCTGAAAGAGCGGAACCTTCACATAAAAATGTAATTCTTTTCTCTCCACACCCGGATGATGATGTTATTTCAATGGGTGGTACTTTCATCCGCTTGGCAGATCAAGGGCACAATGTACATGTGGCTTACCAAACTTCCGGTAATACTGCTGTATGGGATGATGATGTTTTACGTTATTTAGAATTCGTACAAGACTTTGCTGTTGCGGTAGACGATGATAAGGGTGTTACCCGCAAAATCTATGATGAAGCCCGTGAGTTCTTTAAAGTTAAAAAACCAAATCAGGTAGATCCTGAGATTGTCAGATCTATAAAAGGGTTAATCCGTAAAGGTGAAGCAATTGCAGGAGCTCGTTTTGTTGGTCTTCCGGATGAGAATATCCATTTTATGGATCTTCCGTTCTACGATCGTGGAAAATTCTCAAAAGAAATCGACTTCGAAGATGATATTCAGCAAACGATGGAACTGCTACGTCAGGTAAAACCTCAACAGGTATTTGCTGCAGGTGATTTCGCAGATCCTCACGGAACGCATAAGGTATGTTTTGATATTATTCTTGAAGCATTACTCCGTTTGAGAAAAACAGATGAATGGACTAAAGATTGTTGGTTATGGCTTTATAGAGGTGCATGGCATGAATATCCAATTCATGAAATCGAGATGGCTGTTCCTCTTTCTCCTCAAGAAGTGAAACGCAAACGTCTTGCTATCTTCAAACACCAGTCTCAAAAAGACCTTCCTGTATTCCCTGGAGATGATCCGAGAGAGTTCTGGGTGCGTGCTGAAGATCGTACAAGCGAGACTGCCGGTCTTTATCATCAGTTGGGTTTAGCCAATTACGAAGCTATAGAAGCTTTTGTGAGATGGAAATTTGATTAGTAAATTGAGGGGATTCCCTTAAACATATTGAACAGAAGGTGTCTTAATGCAAGGTCCCCAGAAAGTGTCTAACTTTTTGGAGGCACTCTATAAGGCACCTTTTTTATTATCAGAAATTTCGGATTGTTAATCCTTATGTCGGATTCTCATTAATTGATCAGTATGAAGCCGGAATTAAGAATGATTTCTTTAATGGTAGATTGTCTGCAAACTTAACATGGTACTGAATTCAGAATAATAAATTCGCTCAGACTATTATCGAAGCAGACGAGTCTGTAAAAGATTCTAATATTCCTGCAGCATAACCTATCAAGGTTCCAAAAATTGACAAATATCTTTTTGTTCTTGAAGGGAAGAGTTAAAAAATATTTATGGAGTTTAAAATTTCAGGTATGGCCATCACACCCTCATGTGCTACTAAGAAAGTATAACGAAGAGAATTGGGGATAATACCGAAGTATTTTTTGAAAGCAGTTGTAAAATGTGTTGAGTGTTTATAACCGGTCATTTGAGCAACATCAGAAACTCTGTATTTTCCCATTAGAATTAGCTTCTTGGCGTGCTCCATCTTCTTTTCGGTGATGTAATTCATGACGGTCTTGCCAAAATATTGTTTGAAATGCTTTTTCAGATATTGTTCATTGGTTCCTACGGCTTTTGCTAGTTCAGAAATTGTATGATTTTTAGATAGGTCATCATCGATCAATTTCTTTACCATCTGAATCTTTTCATAATGATTTTTATTAGCAATAATTTCCTTATGCTCATTCTCAACATATAAACTTTCTACCTGATGAATAATAAGCTCTAGTAGTAAGGATTGGATTTTGAGCTGGTTAAGATAGGAATCCGTTTCGTATAATTCGAAGATTTGTTTTAGTGTGAGGGTAATTCTGGAATCGGCTTTTGTTAAAAGGCCGTGCTTAAAGCGTTCTTTATCGGCAATATACTTGTCGTGGAAAGCAATTAGCTTATCACTAGGGATGAGCATTAATAGAACACGGTTCTCTTTTCCGATACTTTTTAAATCGAAATGTGAACCTTTATCCATATGAATTAAGATATTCTCACTCGATTGAAGCAAATATGTCTCAGCTTGGATTTGAATACTACAAGTCGTTGAATCATCCAATAACAACAGGTTTAAATACCCCTCAACGGGTGAAGTAAAACTAAATCTATGACGACCTTGTAATACCGTAAAGTACATCAATGTCCCTAACTCCAACATATTGGCAGATAAGGTATTTCTTTTGATGGCTGAATTTTCCGAATGTGTATCTTTTTTTTCTGATTGCGTCATTTTGCTATTTAGAATAATTCTACATTTGCAGCAAGTTTATTTAGACTTGTTCTAAAGAACTTCGAAGTTAGTATATTAATCTATAATAATGAAACATTTTTACCTTACCAATCTATTATTATTACTCTGTACAGCTCTGTTTGGGCAACAAGCAACTATTTCAGGTAAGGTTCATATGACGGATGGTACTCCGGTATCAAAAGCAACAGTTCGGATAGAAGGAACCAGGATTGTGTCAGTTTCTGATGAGAACGGTTTGTATAAGCTGGAAGAAGTTCCCTATGGAAAGCAGACTATATTAGTGACTTCCATTGAAATTAAATCTAAGAGATTGCCAGTTGAGGTTAATAAGTCTAGCTATGACCTGGATATTCATATTGATCCGAGAGGAGATATTAGTCTGGATGAAGTTACCGTAGAGGGAAAAACCGTAAAAAGAGAGATAGAAACGAAGGGTTTTGCAGTTAATGTAATTGAGACGAAGGAAGCTTCTACCAGAAACATTCAAACCAATGAATTATTAGATCGTACGGTTGGAGTTCGGGTTAGACAGAGCGGGGGATTAGGTTCAGAAGTGCAATATAACTTGAATGGAATGACCGGAAGATCTGTTGGTATATTTATTGATGGAATTGAAATTTCTTTATATGGTTCATCATTCAATCTGAATAATATACCTCCTTCGATGATTGAGCGTATAGAAGTTTATAAAGGCGTGCTCCCATCGCATCTTACAGGCGATTTATTAGGTGGAGCGATCAATATTGTTCTTAAACAAGGTACTGCCACCAATAATCTATCGGCATCAATATCTTATGGTTCTTTCAACACAACACAATCTGATTTGAGTCTGTTATATAGACACCCAAAGACCGGTTTTACCACAAGAATATCAGGGAACTATTTGAATACAGATAACGACTATGAGATTTGGGGAAAGTTTGCGAAATATATTGAACCGAACGGAGTGGTTACTCGTAATTATAGAACGAAAAGGTTTTTTGATGGTTATAAAGCTCTTTCTGGGAGATTTGAATTTGGATTCACGGGTGTAAAATGGGCTGATTCATTCTTCCTAGGCTATAATATTTCCGATGCACATAATGAGATTCAGCATGGTCAGACCATGGGGACTCCCTATATGGGAAGAACCTCCGACGCGCAGGCAAATGTATTAAGCTTGACCTATACTAAAAAAGACTTATTAACGAATGGTCTGAGCCTTTCATTAAATGCTGTCCACAGTTTTAGAAATACAAGTATTTTGGATACGGTGCCTTGGTCATATAATTGGGATGGTCAGATTCGTTTGGATTTAAATGGTGATCCTATCCGAAAATCAGAGGGAGCACAACAAGGGAGGCCTTCGATGACTGATATTGACAGACAGGTTACCAACATTCGATCGAATTTAAGTTATGATGTAGTTTCTGGACACAGATTGTCGGTAAATCATGTTTTTTATACCGTAGATAGAAAGGATAAGAACCTTTTGATAGCGGATGGGAATACAGGCATTAATAGTTCAAACGATTTGGCAAAAAATGTGATTTCATTTAATTATGAAGCACAAACGTTTGGAGACAGATTGACAACGAATTTGTTTTATAAGTTGTATCAACAGTCCATAGGTAATACCCGTTACCAAGGGGTTGTAGAAAATGGGCAAAGCACGATTGTTAAAACAGAGGAGAAGAATAATCGCACAGATTCAGGATATGGATTAGCCGCTTCCTTTAAGTTGTTCCGAAGAATTTATTTACTTGCATCTGCTGAACGCGCTGTCCGTTTACCGGTAGATTCTGAAACCTTTGGAAGCCCAGAGGATAATGTATTAGCAAATCCTGGAATATCCCCTGAAATAAGTGATAATTACAATGCTGGTTTTAGACTGGGGACATTTGATGTGAATGATCATAAAATATCATTTGGAGGTAATGTGTTCTGGAGAAATAGCAAGGATCGGATAATGCCAAGAGCAAATGAATTGATCAATAACCAGGAAATAGAATTAACCCAGTATGTAAACTTAGGCTTAGCACAATCTCTGGGGTTTGAAGGTGAGTTAAGTTATGCCTATAAGGATAAGCTAACGGCAATGTTTAATTTCTCTAAGTTTAATTCCTTATTTAAACAAGAATTTGATCCGACAAGTGGTCAGAAAATGACTTATTATAATAAACAGATTCCGAATGAACCATTTTATACAATGAATGGGAATCTGCACTATAGATTGGAAAATCTTATCCAGAGGTCATCACAGCTTAATCTTTTTTATAATATTGGTTTTGTTGCTCCATTTAGTACAGTGTGGCCTGATTCTGAATGGTTTATAACACCAGCTCAATATGCTCAGAGTCTGGGAATGAGTTATGTATTTCCTAGTAAAAAGATTATTGTCGCTTTGGACGCAAAGAATATTTTTAATGCTGAGATCTACGACAATTTTGGTGTGCAGAAACCCGGAAGAGCTTTCTATTTAAAACTCAATTACTCAATTAATAAATTTTAACACTCTTATTTACAAATTGCGATGAAAACAAATATTTTAAAACTTGCCCTTATGGGTGCAGTAATGACAACTATCTCATTTAGTAGTTGTACGAAAGATAATAAGACTGATATAGATCTAGATGAAAATGTACGATGGATCACTGTTTCTGGATCTTTAATGCAGACAGAACCTGGCGATGGTAATGCAGGAACTATGATCTATAGCTTGAAACCTGAAGATGCAAAAAATCCGGATTATTCTGTAAATGTATTTGATGACGGCGTACATATTAAGTCTTCAAGGACTGCTCGTCTTCAAGCCTCAGCAGATGGCAAAAATCTTTATAACATCCAATATACCGGTGATGATGGGGGTGTTTTTAATAAATATATTGTCCATGGAGGTAAAAATATTCAAGCGGATGGACCTGAGGTTGCAACAAAAGACTACGTAAGTGCATCACCACGGTGGTTAAAAGCCGCAGAGGGTGTTGGAGTTGCAGTTAAAGCAGAAGCACAGGACGCCATCTATACAGGAACAGCTCCTAACTTTGTGTATAAAGAAAGAGTAGCAGCAATTGATGTTATTACATTAGACCTGAATAATCCTAAGATTACAAAAACTACTGCTTTTGATCTTAAATTAAGTGCTGAAGAGGTTGCGGCCGGTTATTATATAAGTCGCATTGATGTTCCGGTTATTAATAAAGCAAACAATAAAGTATTCATTGGTGCCGCTGTATCTAAACATAATACAAATTCATTTACACTTGGTACAGATGGGAAACCAACCTGGGCAGATGATAGACAAGGAGCAAAAAGCTGGGCAAAGACTCTGGTATTAGATTACCCTAGTTTGTCGAATCCTACGGTTTTAACTTCCAATAAAACTAGAGGTAATACGAATGGATATAGAAGTACTATGCAATATATCGGAACAGATGGTCATATATACCAAGCAACTTCAGGAGAAGCTGCAGGAGACGGTGGTTCTAAAATTCTTAGAATAAGTTCTTCAACTAATGATTACGATGATTCATATGTATTCAGCTTAGATAATGCATTAGGCATAAAAGATTCTTATATCGAATCCTGGAGATATGTTGGTGACGGAATTGGTTATGTTATCTATAATGTTGGAGGTACCGGAGGTTATATTGCTCGTGTAGACTTGAATAGCAAAACTGCACAAAAGTATACTATTCCTAATGAGGATAAATTGAAATTCCGCCAAATTCAAAACTTAACAGTTGTAGGTGATGATGTCTTTATTGCAGTTGCCCCAATAGGAGAAAATGGTAACTTATATATCTTCAACAAGCAGACTGGAGAAATGTCTGTTGGAGCTAAGCTTATCAATAAAACAGGGAATCAATATATTGGTGTGTATTAGAAATTAATTAAAATTTTATATGTCAGGTGGGCAAAATATTGCTCACCTGATTTTTTAATTTAAAAAAGTAGTAAAAGGAGAGATGAGTAAAAAACTGCAAAAATCAACAAAATGGATGAAGGTTCGAAAGTTTATGAACGACATTCATTTATGGGGAGGGTTGATTTCAGGCATTGTGGTATTTATAGTTTGTATAACCGGAACTATATATACTTATAACACCGAAATCAGAGCTTGGGCAATGCCCGAATTCAACAAAGTAAAAGTAGAAGGAGAGAAGAAAAATCCGGATGAGTTATTGGCTGCCGTCAAGCCGGAAGTTAATGGAAAAATTGTTGGGATCAAAGTTCCGTATGCGGATAACGCTACGACCATGATCATGTACAACAAAAAGGAAACTAAAGAAAGAGAAGGAAAAGAGAAAAAAGCGATTGAGGAGCATTCTAAGGGAAAAGAATCTGAGGGTAAATCAGAGAAAGATATTGTAGAAAAAACTGTTGGGAAAGCTGAAGTAGTTGTTGCCGATGAAAAAGAGGTAGAAAAGAAGTCTCGTAAATCTGTTGATGGATTGGGAATTGAAGAAAAAGGAGCAGCTGTTAAAGCTGAAGGTTCAAACGGACCTCAAAGAGGTGGATCCGGTGGGCCGGGAGGTCCTGGTGGAGGTCGTGGTCCCAGAGCAAATCAATTAGCCATTAATCCCTACACAGGACAAATAATCGGAGATCCAAGTGATGTGAAATCTAAGACTGCGGAGTTTATGCAGAAGATGTTTGGTTTACATCGTTGGTTATTATTAAATGAAATTGAAGAACCATTAATTGATGGTGTTGAGAATAGAAAATTAGGATCCTGGATTACGGGTACAGCAACCTTACTTTTCTTGTTAGGGGTAATTACAGGTATTGTAATCTGGTTTCCAAACAAGATGAGGTCATGGAAGAACGGTCTGAATATACGATGGTCTGCAAACTGGAAGCGTTTAAACCATGATCTTCATAATACATTGGGTTTTTATAGCTGTATTATTTTATTTTTAATGGCTGTTACAGGGCCATTCTGGTCTTTTGATTGGTACCGTACCGGTTGGCAAAAAACCTGGGGAACTTATAAAGCCCCGGATGCACCGAAGGAAGAAAAAGCAGCAGTATTATCAACAATTCCTGGGGACGGAAAAAGAGCAATGTCTGTTGAAGAGACTATTTTAGCGGTCAACAGTATTTTGCCATACGAGGGGGATATCACCATTAACTTTGCGAAAGATAGCATAGGAACAGTATCAGTCAGTAAAAATAGAGTAGGATTCTTTGCTCCATCTGCAGGAGACAAGTTAACTTTAGATCAATATAGCGGCGAGGTTTTGGAAAAGGATATTTTCAGAGAGAAACCATTTAATCAGCGAGCTTCTTCGTCTTTGAAAGCCCTGCATATTGGTGATATTTATGGACCTTTTACTAAACTGTTGTATTTTATTTCATGTTTAATCGCAACCTCACTACCTGTTACAGGGGTAATGATATGGTTGAATAAAATGAAGAAGACGAAGAAATAATTTTTATTCTATAAATAAATAGGAAAGCCGGGTATAATTGTGCCCGGCTTTTTGTGCTTTTAATAGGTTTTCAGTAATGGTTTTTATTTTTTGTCGCCACTTCCGATCTTTCCTATAATCATCTCAATGATTGCAACTACTATTGCAAACCAGAAAGCAGGCCAGAATCCGTCAACGTCAAATTTAGAACCCATAATTTTGTCAGATAACATAATCATTAATACTGTGATTATAAATGACACCAAACCGAATGTTAGCCAATTTAATGGGAAAGTAAATAAACGTAGAATTCCACCTACAACAGCGTTAACAAATCCTATCACTAAACCCGTTAGGATAGCCCAGCCGAACCCTGCAACGTGTACACCGGGAATGATCCAAGATGCAATAGCAACTACTAAACCTGTAAGTAATAGACTAATAATGAATCTCATAGCTTAAATTGTTTTTGTATTCTTAAAGGGGTCAAAATTAATGCCAATAAAATGGAAATATCGGGTATAAACGAGGTAGTAACAAAAAAAATATTATGCTAACATAGGAAGTTTATGTATATTTATAATACAATAATAAACACAAAGTTATGAAACAAATAGTTGCAACATTCTGTGCCCTGTTGTTTTCCATTGCATTATTTGCGCAGAACAATGATCCGATCATAGGAAAATGGGAAAACCCAAGTGGTGAAGGGCGAATCGAAATCTACAAGAAAAACGATAAGTTTTATGGAAAACTTTATTGGGTAAAGGATGCTTCCAAGAAAGATGTGAAGAATCCGGATCCTAAGTTAAGAACAAGAAACATTCAGGGACTAGAGATTCTGACAAACTTTAGTAAGAATAGCAAAACTTACGAAGGGGGTGAGATCTATGATCCGAAATCGGGTAAAACATATAGCTGTAAGATGACACTAAAAAGTGATGATCGTTTAGATATTCGAGGTTATGTCGGGATAAGTATTATTGGTCGGACGGAAACCTGGAAAAGGATCAAGTAAAAAATTAACAGAAAGGAGCTTTAAAAAGTTCCTTTTTTTGTGTCTATTCGGAAGCTTATTGGATCTTAATTTGTTAGAACCTGAAAGAAAGATTTTTAGGCAATCGTTTTCGTAATTCCTTCACATAAAAAAACTCTATCTTTATTGCGGATAAAAAGAAATACCATGTATAAAACTCTAAAACCAGTCCTTGAAAAGGAACTTGCAGAAATTAAAGATGCAGGTTTATACAAAGAAGAACGAATTATTGTTACTCCTCAGGGAGCAGATATTAAGATTAGTACCGGTCAGGAGGTAATTAACTTCTGTGCGAATAATTATCTGGGCTTATCTTCAAATCCAAAGGTTACAGCAGCGGCAAAAGCAGCGATTGATAGCCACGGATATGGGATGTCTTCCGTACGTTTTATCTGTGGAACTCAAGATGTTCATAAGGAATTAGAAGAGAAGATTTCCAAGTTTTTAGGAACAGAGGATACTATTTTATACGCAGCTGCATTTGATGCAAATGGTGGTGTGTTTGAACCATTACTAGGTGCTCAAGATGCTATTATTTCGGATGAGCTGAACCATGCTTCTATTATTGATGGCGTACGTCTATGTAAAGCACAACGCTTCCGTTATAAAAACTGTGATATGGAAGATTTGGAAGCTCAATTAAAAGCAGCTTCCGGAGCCAGACATAGAATTATTGTTACAGATGGTGCGTTCTCCATGGACGGCTCTATTGCGCCATTAGATAAGATCTGTGACCTTGCAGATAAATATGACGCATTGGTTATGATTGATGAATCACATTGTTCTGGTTTTATCGGAAAAACCGGTCGTGGTACACATGAATTATTTAATGTCATTGACCGTGTTGATATCATCACAGGTACGTTAGGTAAGGCCTTAGGAGGTGCTTCCGGAGGGTTTACCTCAGGTCGTAAAGAAATTATTGACATGCTTCGCCAACGCTCGCGTCCATATTTGTTCTCAAATACATTAGCTCCCGCAATTGCAGGTGCTTCCGTAGCGGTGTTGGATATGTTGAGTGAAACGACAGAGCTTCGTGACAAATTGGAAGATAATACAAAATACTTCCGTGAGAAAATGACCGAAGCCGGATTCGATATAAAACCAGGTTTTCACCCTATTGTTCCTGTTATGCTTTATGATGCTAAACTAGCACAGGAGTTTGCCGCTAAAATGTTGGATGAAGGAATTTATGTAATAGGTTTTTATTACCCGGTTGTGCCACAAGGGAAAGCACGTATTCGCGTTCAAATTTCTGCCGGACACGATAAAACACATCTGGATAAAGCGATTGCAGCGTTTACTAAAGTAGGGAAAGAGCTAAAAGTAATTTAGCATATTAGCTAATATACGGTCCGCTATTGGTTGGTATTTTAAGTCAATTTTTGTTCTTGCCAAAGGGCAAGTATTTGAGAATTAATCATAAGTAAATTATAAGCTAATAAAATATTAATAGTAATATATAAAAAAAGAGGTGTAAAATAGTTATCTTTGCACCTCTTATTTTTTATAACACATTATTGCTCAATGCAGAATATCAGAAACATAGCGATTATCGCGCACGTTGACCACGGTAAAACTACCCTAGTTGACAAGATTTTACACTACACAAACCAATTCAGGGAGAATGAAAATACAGGAGAATTAATCCTGGATAACAATGACTTGGAGCGTGAGCGTGGTATTACAATCGTCTCTAAAAACGTATCTGTAAAATATAAAGACACCAAAATTAACATTATTGATACTCCTGGTCACGCCGATTTTGGTGGTGAGGTTGAGCGTGTATTGAAAATGGCGGACGGTGTTGTTTTATTAGTAGATGCATTTGAAGGTCCAATGCCTCAAACAAGATTTGTTACTGGTAAGGCATTAGCCTTGGGTATCAAACCTATTGTTGTTGTAAACAAAGTAGATAAAGAAAACTGTCGTCCTGAAGAAGTTTACGAAAATGTATTCGATTTATTCTTCAGTCTGGGAGCTACAGAAGATCAATTGGACTTCCCTGTATTATATGGTTCATCAAAGCAAGGATGGATGTCTACAGATTGGACTAAACCAACTGATAACTTCACAGAATTATTAGATGCTATTTTAAATCATATCCCTGCTCCAAAAGTATCTGATGGAACTTTGCAAATGCAGGTTACGTCATTAGACTACTCTACTTTCGTAGGTCGTATCGCTATTGGTCGTGTTGTAAGAGGCACAATTAAGGAAAATCAACCTGTTTCTTTAATGAAACGTGATGGCAAAATTGTTAAATCACGTGTTAAAGAACTTCAGTTATTTGAAGGGTTAGGTCGTGTTAAAGTTTCTGAGGTTCATGCTGGTGATATCGTTGCGGTAGTTGGTATCGAGGGTTTTGAAATTGGTGATACAATAGCTGATTTTGAGAATCCAGAACAATTGGAAGTAATGCATATTGATGAGCCTACAATGAACATGTTGTTCACCATCAATAACTCACCATTTTTTGGTAAAGAAGGTAAATATGTGACCTCACGTCACATTTATGATCGTTTGCAAAAAGAATTAGAGAAGAACTTAGCCTTACGCGTAGTTCCTACTGAATCTCCTGATGCATGGTTAGTATATGGTCGTGGTATTCTTCACTTATCTGTATTGATCGAGACTATGCGTCGCGAAGGATATGAATTACAGGTAGGTCAACCACAGGTAATTGTTAAAGAAATCAATGGTCAGAAACATGAGCCTATCGAGGAATTGGTAGTTGATGTTCCTGCAGAGGTTTCGGGTAAAGTTATTGAATTGGTAACACAACGTAAAGGCGAGTTATTAGTCATGGAAACTAAAGGAGATATGCAACACCTTGAGTTTTCTATCCCTTCCCGTGGTATCATCGGATTACGTAACAATGTATTAACGGCAACTGCAGGTGAGGCTGTTATGGCGCACCGTTTGAAAGGATATGAGCCTTGGAAAGGAAACATCCCTGGTCGTTTAGCTGGTGTATTGATTTCACTAGACACAGGTTCTACGACTGCCTATTCGATTGATAAACTTCAGGATCGTGGTCGTTTCTTCGTTGATCCGGGAGTTGAAATTTATGAAGGACAGATATTAGGTGAGCACATCCGTGATAATGATTTAACAATCAACGTTACGAAAGGTAAGCAATTAACAAATATGCGTGCTTCAGGATCGGATGATAATGCACGTATTGCTCCGGCAATTAAATTCTCTTTAGAGGAATGTATGGAATACATCCAAAGAGATGAGTATATTGAGGTTACTCCACAAAGTATTCGTTTACGTAAGATTTACTTAACAGAAAACGAACGTAAAGTAAAAGGTAAGAAATTCTAATTAATAGAATTGAAATGATATTGAAGAGGCTTTCCCGTTATACGGAAAGCCTTTTTTTATAAGTGTTTTTATAATGGTATTATTTGCTTTTGCTAACTTGCTCTAAAATAGAATATGTAATGATGGAAAATCTGGAAGACGATGAATTAGTCTGGCATAAGGTTCCTGTTCAGATTGATGAGAGTAGGAATTATGTAAAAGCATTACATGTTGCCGGAAAGAAATTGTGCTTAATAAAGGAGGGAGATATTCTTTCGGTTACTTCAAGCCGATGTCCACATGCCGGGGCTGATTTAACAAAAGGATGGTGTGAGCATGGTAAATTGGTGTGCCCATTCCATCGTCATAAATTTAATATCGAAGACGGAAAAGGTGAGGCCAATCAACATGATTTCATTCGTATTTATCCATTAAAGAAAGAGGATAACGAGTTTTACGTCGGTATTAAGAAAAGCCTATGGAATAAGATTTTTGGTTAAAATAATCTGCGAATCCATTGAAGCATTTTATTTGTCTTTTCCGTATATGGAAACCAAAACATAGATGAAAGGGGCATCATTTTAACATCAGCCACAGCCCTTTCATGTGAAAAGGATTTAAATCCATATCTACCGGTTGATTGTCCGATTCCGGAATTATTTACGCCTCCAAAAGGTAATTTTGGATGCATAATCTGTATCATAGCATCATTAAGGCAAGTAGAACCGGCAGATGTATGTCGAATTACATGTTTGTTGAAATTTGAATCCTTACTAAAAACATAAAGTGCCAAAGGCTTTTCTTTTTTGTTTATAAAATCTATTGCTTCCTGGATTTGTGAATAATAAACAATCGGTAGAATAGGGCCAAATATTTCATCTGTCATTAATGGATTGGTAGCTGCGACATTTGTTATTATGGTAGGTTCAATATAATTTAATTTTTCAACTGTACTTCCCCCGCTGATTATTTTAGCGCCTAAGGTTTTTGCATTTTCTAACCCTTCTCTTAGTCGCTCAAACTGCCCTGCATTAATGATTCGGGCATAATCAGGTGAATTGAGAGCATCAGATCCAAATGCTTCAATGAGTTCTTCTCTAAAAATATCTTCTAGCTGATTTTTTTGATGTCGATGGGCTAATACGTAATCGGGCGCAATACAGGTCTGTCCTGCATTTACAAACTTAGCCCAGATAATATTTTTTACAACCTGTTTTAGGTTAACATTTTTATCAATTATTGCTGGGGATTTTCCTCCCAATTCCAGCGTGATTCCTGTTAGATTCTTACTGGCGGCTTCCATTACAATTTTGCCAACCTTCGCTGACCCGGTAAAATGGATGTGATCAAACCTATAGTTCAATAGCTGTGTTGTTTCTTCAACAGCACCTTCAATCACTGCTACATGGTCTTGGGGAAATAATTCAGAAATAAGTTTTTTAATAACAGCATTGCTATTGGGAGAAAACTCGGAGAGTTTAAGGATTACCGTATTTCCGGCAGCTATGCTTGAGGCTAGATGGACTAAAGGTAACTGGAAGGGATAATTCCATGGAGTAATGATTAAGGTATTACCTTTTGGTTCATAGTGTAAATATGCTTTCACATTTGGCATCATCAATGATCTTCCAACACTTCTATCCTTCATCCATCCTTTCAGGTTTTTTATGATGTGTTTTAGTTCCAGTTGAACCGCCAATATTTCGGTTATTGCGGTTTCAATTCCGGATTTATGAAAGTCTTGATACAAGGCTTGTTCTATAGCTTTCTCTTCAGTATTGATAGCATGTAAGAGCTTTTTAATCCATGCAATTCGCTTCTCAGCGGTGCTATGTTTTATTGTGGATTTATTGTGAACCTGTAATTGATAAATCTTGTTAATTTCTGAAAGAGAAGTGTAAGCCATGTTGATATCCTGTAGACTATAAATCTAATGATAAAAATAAAAACCCAGGTCATATTCATGTCTGGCTTTATTGTATTTACTAGTGTTCTTTACTTGTTTTGAGGTTTATCTTCTAAAGCTCTGAATGTTTCCTTTCCGGCACTGTATATTTTAAATTGGACATCATATTCCTGAGGAACATAAATAACAATGGGCATTTTCCCGTTATATTGGACCAATTCCGGTTGAGCAGAAACAAATAAATTTCTTTTTGTTGCATCCGGACATGCCATTTGAGTGGATATTACCTGTCCATCTGTTTTGAATTCATAGTAGGAATAACCCCAGCCTTGTAAATCTTTCTTTTCCAAATTTCCGTTTAATCCAAAGTGATTACATCCATCTACTTCCATCATTTTGCCAATACTGAATTCGATTTTTTTATTCTTATCATTTTCAGAATAGGGTACTTCGATAATCATTCTTTTATAACCCTCTTGAGGCGTAGGGAATATATTGCTGTTTACCTTTATTAGTGTTTCTTGTGCCTGAGAACGAGTTGGGCTGAATGATAACCCAAATAGCATAATTGCGAGTGTAATTATTGAACTTACTTTCATATTCGTTTTTATTAAAATTAAGAGGTAGATGAATTTTCTACCGTAGCTTATTAATTTTAACTTTAAAACGGGTCAAAGGTTTAATCCGCTACAGAATTTTCCATCACGCTACTCTAATGCGTTGATTATATTATTGTTAGCAAGTAAACCATCAAGATAAGTAACCGAATAGGTATCCTTTAATATATCCTGCTTTTGTAGGCTTTCGAGTTCTCTTGACAGAACCTTTTTCCAATCAGTCAATCTGCTTGTTACCATAAAGATACGTAAGTATCCTGATAATAAACGTCCTTTTTCCTGCGCCATGACCAAAAACTTAGCAACTGCCGTTTCATCAATATCGTCAAATGTTGCCTGTGGTTCAATCACATCGTCCCATGTTTTGCCCGAGCTGCTGACCAAGAACTTTCTACCCCTTTATATAGTTAGCAGTTTTGGTGACACTTTTTAAAATGCCAAAGCTTTGAAAACCGCGTTCATATTCTGTGTCAAATTTTATATTACTCTTCTCTCAGGATATAAAAACTAAGGGAAGGAAAAGTAATATAACTAACAAAGTCTTTTTCATCTGGATTAACATAAGATTTGAAATTCGCTCTCTAGTTAAGCAACGTAAACAGTTGAATATTTGCGTCAGCAGGAATATTTAGAAATGCGATCGTGACTAGATACAAAGCATAGAGTTAAAGAGGAGATGAGTGTTGAAGGTGAAATAATTTGGAATTTTCCGAATGTGGGTCGGATGAGTTCCGGGTGGACTAATTTGTAAATGCATCTTAGTTGCATTAATAAATGTTATTATATATATTTGCAACATTATTGCATTTACTAGACTAACATTTATTTTATGTCTCACCCACACAAATCTTTTCAACTTAAAATAGACTTAAAAGTTTATTTGACTTTACTATTTCTTTTTACTTCAAGTTTTTTAGCCATTTCCCAAGAAACTTATTTTAAAAAATCAAACCCATTACTCATCGCCTTGATTGATACCCTTGAGCAACCTATTGCGGGTGCCACTATAAATCAGTTAGGGAAAGGTATCATTGCCATCAGCGACAAAAACGGACAATTCAGGCTCTCCCTGGATAAACCGATAAAGATTGAAATTAGGCACATTAATTTTGAAACCCTTTCAAAATCCATCTCACAAGATGAATATTCAACCGAGCAAACCGTTCACTGGGTTTTAAAAAAGAAACCACAATTCTTAGATGCAATCACCGTCACGGCCTCTACCGTTTCCAAGGAACTACGTCAGGTTGCTTCCAGCGTTTCTGTTCTGCAAAAGGATGCTCCAGAACTTCGCCAGATTCAATCTATTGATGAGGCGTTGGCCTTTATTCCGGGGGTAATGGTTGACCGAAATCGAGGGTTGACTACAACAGGTACCCATACAGGAATCATTCTTCGGGGGACCGGCGCTGCCAATCGAACCTTGGTTATGAAAGATGGTGTGCCCATTAATGATGCCTACATTGGCGGAGTTTCGGAATGGAACAGCCTTGCTGGCAATAGTATCGAACGGATTGAAGTGGTTCGTGGACCTGGATCTTCCATTTATGGTTCTAACTCCATGGGAGGGACGATAAATTTAATTACCCAAAGCCCCACTGCTCGGCCAATCTTAGGTGCAGAAGTACGATATGGTTCCATGAACACTTTCCAGGCAAGTGTCAAAGCTGGGAAAAAATTCGGCAAACGTTTTGGAGCAATAGCTTTTGCTGAATATAAAGAAACAGATGGCTACCAATATATGGCCGATGACCTTTGGAAAAACTATTATCAGAAACCAAAAATGTCATTATTAAATATTAATACCCGATTGACATACGATTTTGAAAATGGAGGAATCCTATCTGCAACGGCCGATTTCAATACCCAAGAACCTCTTTCTGGGACAACCACACTCTACAACGATTATACTTTTACCGGCAATTATCAGGTACGTTATAAAAACATGTCTGCCAAATTTGCCCCAGATTTCCTGATGTATTACAACGTTCAAAACCGAACCTCTCAAGCTTTAAACTGGAACGTAGAGGATAATCAATACAACACAGAGAATTATAACTCCCATATTCCATTGGACACCTATGGAGTGATTGCCAAAATAAGTCATAACTTTTGGAACAATGACCTGACTATCGGCGCTGACCTGCGCTTTACAGAAGTTGTTTCAAAGAAAAATTACCCTAATAAAGGCAATCAGAACTTCAACGGAAGACAAGATTTCATCTCCTTTTTCCTAAATGACGATGTCAGCATTACACAGAAATTGCATGCCAACATAGGTCTTCGTTTTGACCATTGGGCAAACAGAAACGGGCATTTTTTCGATGACATCTCCGGGAAAGAAATTATTATCCAATATGACGATGCCACTTCATCGGTTTGGACCCCAAAAATTGGTTTAACCTATGGTATTACTCAGAACTTCCGCTTAAGATCTGTTTATGCGACCGGCTTCCGTGCCCCTGCTGCCTATTACATGTATAACTCCACTGCATTGGGGAATTCCTTCCGCTTAGGAAACCCAACCTTGAAACCTGAAAGAATGAAGTACTCTTTGGAATTAGGCTTAGACTGGAAAGTTCTTGAAAACCTGGAATTATCAGGAACGATATACAGTTCTCAATACAGTGATTTTCTATCAGCCATCCTGATTGATGCCTCCCAGGTGCCGGATTATTTTGACCCTGGAAATTTACCTGTTAGGCAATACATCAATATTGGAAAAGTAAACCTTTGGGGCTTGGAAAGTTCCCTTAAATACCAGGTTAGTCCCTCGATTTCAGTTCAAGGAAGCTATTTCCACAATCAATCGAAAATCAAAAAATACGAGACTAATCCGGAATATGAAGGAAAACAAATGAATGACAACCCTAATAACATTTATTCCGGTGCAATCATTTATGACAATCCAAAAATTGGGCAGGTAAGTTTCTGGGGAAGACATTCCAGCTCTTACTTTGGCGATCTCGAAAATACAGAAGAGAAGAGAATGGATGCTGTCAGTCTCTTCGACCTAAAGTTAGCTAGACAAATAGGTCCCCTAGGTTTAAATTTTACCGTCAACAACCTATTTGACAAACAGTATTATGGGACATATTCTTCCCCGACAACCTATTATTTCACACCAGGAAGGACTTTCTTCTTCGGCATTAATTATCAACTATAAAAGACATTTAATCTATGATTCATTTTATTGAGAACCTCTTGTTCCAAATTGGGAACCTCCTTCACTTCCCGGTATTTCTTGGACTTATCCTTATGGTCATATGGGTGGTTTGGTCACTTGGCACCTTTGCGGTAGAATATTGGAATAATAAAAAGCAAAAACGCGTACATGAATTCCTGAGGAAAAACGATTCCGAAATCAAACTTATTCTTTCTCATCATGAAGAAGCAGAGATTAATCTAACGGAATTGGTTCAGGGATGGGAGAAGAAAGAAAATGCCGAGTTGGACAAAATTAGATTTCTAGTAAAAATAGCACCTTCCCTAGGGTTGGTCGGCACATTGATTCCCATGGGACAATCTCTATCCACTTTGGCGACGGGAGATATGTCAGCGATGGCAAATCACATGGTGACAGCCTTTACGGCGACCATCATTGGACTGGTCTGTGGGATTATCGCTTACCTGATCTCTCTCAAAAGGGAACAATGGTTATCTCGTGATTTTTTAACCTGTGAGGCCATCCTCGAACGTAGCTTGCGTAATTCCCAAAAAGTAAGTCACCCATCTTTATTAAACAAGGAATATTTCAAATCATGAGGAAATTATTGAGTAATAAATCTGAATACAACCAGACTCCTTTGGAAGACCCTATTAGTGGAGTTGCCAATCTATTCGATATCAGTATTGTATTGATTGTAGCTATGATTATCGCTTTGATGTCTGCATTGAATGTCCTCGACCTCCTTAATCCCGAAGCTGACATGACCTTAACCAAGAAAAATAAGGATGGTCAGATGGAAATCATAAGTAAAAAAGGAAAAGAGATAAAAGTCCAAAAGATATCTCCTGAGGAGGCCTCCGGACAAGGTGAACGTCTGGGAACTGCATATCAGCTTGAGGATGGCCAGGTAATTTATGTTCCCGAAAATAAATGATGAAAATGATGAAGAGTATATATGGGGTATTATTGGTTTTAAATTTATTATCATTCGTAACCCATGCCCAACAGCATAAAGCAAAAACCCGAATCGCCATATTGGTATCCGATAATTATAGTAAACCTCTATCAGAGGCCATCATACAATTGGAAAAGATCCCTGAGTTTGATCGTCAGTTCGAAGTCTTAACGGCGAATGCGGCCCCCTCCACCATAGAACAAGCAGACTTAGTAGTCTGCTACGTTCATACAGGACAGGTCATCCATCGATATGCCGAAAAGCTGGAAGCCATTGTAAAACGAGGTGGAAAGGTTTATGCAGTCGGCAGTACTCCTGAAGCTGCCAATTATCAAGCTTGGGGAATGCAATTTGACAGCAAGCTGGATAGTTATTTTGAGAATCCAAGTTCTGAAAACCTGGTTCGCATGGTACAACTTCTCTGCGACAGACATTTGGGAAGTATCTTCCAACCAGAAGGACCAGTGGCGTTTCCTAACTATGCAATTGTAGATTGGCAAACCAATAAAATTTATCAAGATACCATATCCTTTAAACGAGAGTACAAAAGCATCGCAAATGGACCCTGGATTGGGGTTTACGGATTCCGCTATGAATTTGTCACGGGGCAATATGACTACCTGAAAACATATGCTAAAGCCCTAACTGAGCAAGGCTTCAATGTTTTGATGTTCTATGGATTCCCTCTGGACCATGCTGTTCAGCAGTTTTGCATCGATAGCCATGGCCAAGCAAGGATTGAGGTTTTGTTGAATACCTCTTCCCTGCCTGGCGGATCTCCGGAGAAATTATCCAAAATCTTCTCCAAATTAGGTGTGCCAGTAATAAACGGTATTACTTATTCTCAGGATAAAAAAGAATGGGACAATTCTTCTATTGGTTTAAGTCTCGCCGATAGGAGCATGACCTTAGCGCGCCCTGAGATTATGGGACAGATCCAGCCTACGATTCTGGCAACTCAAGAACTGCTGGTTGACAACCTGGGCAATTATTATAAACAAAAAAAGGAACTGCCAGAGCGTGTTCCACATCTGGTAGAAAAGATTAAAGCCTGGGCAACGATTAGAAAAAAGAGTAACGCTGATAAGAAAGTTACCCTCATTTATTACAACGGACATCCAGGGAAACACAATATTGGAGCGAGCTATTTAAATGTACTTCCGAAAAGTATATTTCATATATTGGAATCCTTAGAGAATGTCGGGTATAATTTAGGCACACAGGAGGTTACAGAAAAAGAGGTGTTCAATCGTGTGATGTCGGCTGGAAGGAACATTGGCACCTGGGCACGTGGTGAATTATCACGAATGGTTCGAGAAAACCAACCCATTTTAATTCCGATAAAACAATACAAGGAATGGTTTTCCCGATTAAACCCGGACTTCCAAGAGCAGGTCATCAAGAAGTGGGGAATTCCGGATTCATCGCAAATAATGACCTGGACAAACAAGCAGCAACAAAAGTTTTTTGTCCTTCCACAGGTACGGTTTGGTCATATCAGCCTGATGCCACAACCAGCCAGAGGTTGGGAGGAAAATGAGGAGGCGCTATTTCACGATGTATCCCTACCACCGCACCATCAATACATTGCTTTTTACCTATATCTTCAACAAAAAGGAGAGGCTGATGCTCTGATTCATTTAGGAACACATGGCACACTAGAATGGCTCTCCGGTCGGGAGGCTGGTATGGACGCTAAGGATGCCTCAGATGTATTACTTGGCTCCATGGTTAATATTTATCCGTATATCATGGATAATGTAGGCGAAGGGACCCAAGCAAAACGTCGTGGTGGGGCAGTCATTATTGATCACCTGACTCCCCCTTTTCAAAAAGCTGGTTTACGTCCCGAACTCCGGGAACTAGCCGGAGCCATCAATGATTTTAACATTGCTAAAGAAAAAAGTCCGCTATTGGCTCAGGCGAACCTAAAAGCTGTTAACCATTGGGCTAAGGAGGCCAATATTGCCCGGGATTTAAATATGAGTGATGAAATATTGGAATCGGATATCCAAAAGCTGGAACATTATCTCCAAGAACTGAATGAGAAAATTACCCCGATGGGTATGCATACCTTCGGTATTTCTCCGACAAAAGAACAGGGTTTTCTAACTGCTGAGGCGATGGCAAGCAAACAGGCTGAATTGTCCGCAAATCAGAAGGAAAAGTTCGTCGCGGAATATCTGGATAAATTGGTAAAAAGTGGTCCATCAGAAATGGAGGCTTTACTGGGTGCTTTGGATGGGAAATACGTGGAGCCAGGTTTAGGAAATGACCCGATACGCAATCCGGATGCCCTCCCTACCGGCAAGAACTTTTATGCCTTTGACCCCTCCAGAATGCCTTCTCCAGAAATATTTAAAAAAGGACAAGAGATGGCTGAACAGTTAATAAAACAATACACGGAGAAACATCATGGAAGCTATCCTGAAAAGGTTGCTTTCAATCTTTGGTCTGTGGAAACCATTCGACATGAGGGAATTATGGAGTCACAGATACTCAGTTTGCTAGGAGTAAAACCTACCTACGATGGCTTTGGTAAGGTCAGCGGACTTGAATTAATCCCTAGAAGTCAATTGAAGAGACCTCGTGTAGATATCGTGGTTACTCCCTCAGGTTTATATAGGGATATGTTTCCTAATATGATGAAGATGTTGGATGATGCCGTTACCTTAGCTTATGCTGCTGATGAAAAAGACAATATCATTCGTTTGCATGTTGATGTTACTCAGAACCAGTTGGAACAATTAGGCGTAAAGGACACAACCTTACGAAAACGCTTCGCATTGGTTCGGCTTTACGGCTCAGCAAGTGGAAGCTATGGCACCGGCGTAGATAATACCGTTCAGGCAACGGATAGATGGGAGGACAATAAAGAAATTGCCGAGGTCTATTTTAACCGCTCAGGACATCTATATGGTCAGGGATTTTGGGGCGTAGGAGAGGATCAAATTTCAGAGTTAACTGAGAAAAACTCTGAGCTCTCCCTGTTCAAAAAGGCACTTTCAGGAACCAATACCGTAGTCCACAGCCGTTCAACCAATGTATATGGAGTTCTGGATAATGATGATTTCTTTCAATATTTGGGAGGAATGACATTAGCTATTAAAACCATTGATGGCAAGGAGCCTGATGTGATGATCAGTAACCTGATTGACCCTGGAAATTTAAGTCAGGAATCTTTGGATAAATTTATCGGTCGAGAAATGAATACCCGCTATCTCAACCCGGAATGGATAAAAAAGATGACGGACGAAGGCTATGCCGGTGCGAGAATGATAAGCCAGGTGACGGATAATATGTGGGGCTGGCAAGCGACTACCGACCAGGCCATACGTGCAGAAGACTGGCAGGAATGGCATGATGTATATGTAGCCGACAAGTATGATCTGGATATTAAGAAACGTTTTACTGATGCTGAAAATACCTATGCCTACCAGAATATGCTGACAAAAATGTTGGAAGTCGTGCGAAAAGAATACTGGAAACCAGATGAAGAAACAAAAAACAATTTAATTTTGGCCTATCTGGAAACAGTCGAAGCGACAGGACTTTCATGTTCTGACCAAGTATGTAATAATGAAAAGCTATTAAAATACATAGATAGCAATACAGATGAACCTATTGCAAAGAAGGCCTTAGAATCCCTTCACCAACAGTTAGGGAATATCCATTCGGAGGGTGAGCAACCTCGGAGCGCTTCTTTTCGGGATCAAAAGAACGTATCAAAACCAAGTAGCCAAAAACCTTTGACCAGGCCTGTTCCTATTCAAAACCCTTCTGTAAAACAGCCATCGGAACAAAAATCAGTACCGTACAAGAATAACTCAACAGTAAAAGGGCTTAAAATGGAGGAAAGAACATTGTTTAAAAATAATGATAAGCAGCCTTTTGATAATGAAATGGATTGGCGGATTATCATTGCGCTAGGTACTGTTTTTACGCTGGCTTTGTATACTGAAAAAAGGAAATCGTAATGAGGAAAAAGCGACTAAAAAAATTAGTTATCAAACTTCCGGTGTGATGTCTTTGTAGGGTAGTAAGGATTGATTCGGGACAAAGATTCATTTACCCAGAGACCTGAAGTTCCTAAGTTTACAGACGACTGTTCGAATCGGCCACAGCAGAAAACAAAAGGAGAGAGGCTATGTGTAAAAACAATCAGCATAACTTAATTTCTATCACGCATGAAAGTTTTAACTACTACTTCCAAATACTTTTGAACGGTGGCAGGATTCAACTTTGAAGGATCAATAGCATTAATCAATGCTCTTGCCAGGATTCTGTTGGGATCGATGACGGGTAATCCATAATAAGATTTCTCCCTAAGTGCTAAGGGCAATTCGGTACAACCTAAGATAATTACCTGTGCTCCTTGATTTTTCAATTCCTGAATAGTTGCCACCAGTTCATCATGTGCACGATTGGTAACGGGTGATGAGTAGGCTTTTATACCATAGGTTTCATCATATATAGCAGCATGAACTTTCTGCTGAAGGTTGTCATCGGGCTCAATACATTTAAGATCAAATCTTTCAATAACCTGTTTATATAATCCTGTATTTCTAGTTCCATTCGTTGAGATAACTCCCACGACCGCATTAGGGAAATGATCCTGTATGAATTTAGCAGTTTCTTCTACTAAATGTAGAATCTGAACTTCGGAATTGTTTTTCTGCAATTCATCCTTAATAACATCAAAGATTCTTGGAGCATGTGCCGTATTACATGGAATTGCTAATACCGTTGCTCCTGCCTTTTCCAATTCCAGAGCAATCTCTGAAATTGCATAACCTGGGTTTATCGGATCTTTACCAAGTAAGTAGGCTGTCCGGTCAGATATTCTGTGCGACTGGGATGATAATAAAACAGGTACATGGTCCTGATCTCGCCTGGCATTTGTTTCCTCAATTATTTTTTTTACGATGTCAACCCCTGCCAATGGGCCAACTCCACCAACTATTCCAATCATATCTCTATCTTAATTAGTCTAACTCACCCTGGTGCCATGTGTACATCCAGAATATCTGTTTATTGTTCAAAAATAACGCCAATAAATCAGGGATTGTCGTGAATCTACTATTAGAATTCGTGAACTCTAAAAGGATTTCTTTAGATTCTGGATAGGCAAGAAAGAAGCATGGGGAATCCGGATTAGATCCTGTAAACCATCCTGACAGCGTATATAAAAATAATCGCAAGTATAGTGGCGATCTGTCTATTTTTGAACTGCTTTAGGAAGGTTGTCATAATCTAAAGCCTTATATTTTTTTAATATATTTAGAGTCTCCCGGATTGGGATTGCTTTAACGGTCCTACCATTATTACCGGTCATATCTTCAGCCATAAACATGGAATTCAGTATTGCCTCTTCTGTAGCTTCCCAAACGGCCATAAACAAAGGCGACATATAGTCATTGCCCACCTCTATGGTTTTACGTTCAATATGATCATTTTCATAGGGAATAAAGTTTGAAGGGTTTGTAGAGAAAGCAATGGAATAATCACCGCTTCCATTTGAAGAAAAGGAACCTACATTTCCAAAAGAAATGTAGGAGCGTTTAGCTAATCTTTCCAGATTTCTGGAGGATAGAGGTGCATCCGTTGCAATTACAATCATACATGAGCCATCGACTTTATGTGCTTCTTTAGGTTCCTGCATATAATAATTATAGAGCTCGCGACCTACAGGCGCCCCATTGATACTCAATACGCCGCCGAAATTCGTCTGAACTAAAACACCAACGGTGTAACCACCACGAGATTCAGGAAGTTTTCGGGATGCAGTTCCAATCCCTCCTTTAAAACCTAAACATTCTGTTCCTGTACCGGCACCAATATTTCCTTCACTTACCTTTCCTCCTTTGGCGTTTCGAATAGCTTCTAACACATCAGCTGCTTCAACATGCCGGCCTCGGATATCGTTTAATCCACCGTCATTTGTCTCTCCAACCACTGCATTTACGGAACGAATATTTTCGTTTCCGGATAGAGATAGCATGTAATCAATAAGAGCATTTGCTACTTTTGGAGCATTCAATGTATTCGTTAATAAGATCGGGGTTTCAATATTTCCGAGTTCCTGAATCTGAGAAATTCCCATCATTTTACCAAAGCCATTGCCTACATACACCGCTGCGGGAACTTTTTGTTGAAAGATATTTCCCTTATGGGGAATGATGGCCGTAACGCCTGTACGAATAGAATCACCTTTTAAAATAGTCTTCTGACCTACGGTTACTCCTTCCACATCCGTTATTGCATTGTTCTTTCCAGTTGGTAATATACCAATCTGGATTCCAAAGTCCCGGATTCTTCCTCTTTTTTCCTGAGCCTGACAGAAGGTAATAATGGTAATAAACGCTAGCGTTAGTAAAGAATTTCGCTTGCTCATCTCTTTAGTTTAAAGTTGAAGAACAAGTATACAGAAATCTTTACATAGGGTTCTTATTCTTCTGTAAATTCTTTTTGTAGCTTATCCATTCGCCGTTTTATAGAAGCATCAGTGCGATAATCATGAATCTTATCAATGGCAGTTTTTTCCACTTCAAAGCCGGTGTCGGAATCATAATTATGAACTGCTTTTTGATTTTTCAACGCATTATCATAAGCATCTCTACCGCTCATTAGTTTTACAAATACAGGTAGACATTCAAAGAAGATAAATAATAAGGCGATAAAGATGACCGCGTATTCAGTTGATTTATTAATCGTACCATCAGGTTTCTTATGTAGATTACTCAAAGCTGCATTTCGATCGGCGAAGCCGGAGACATTAACTGCACTATCTAATGATTTGTCTGAAAGTATCCTTTGATTTAATAAGCCTTCGGCAGTCTTTCTATTCAGCAGTTCAGATTCTTTGGATTGTATTCTTGATCTTAGGCTATCCAGATATAGTTCCTGTTTGTTAAGATCAGCTTCCTTCATTTTAGCATAAGGTCCATACCCCATTACACCCGAGGTTTCATCCGTCTTTGTACCGAATATTTCGTGATTAAGTTTCTGTCTGGACGTTTTTATGCTAGACTCTAAGGAGTCTGCGTGTGTAGTTAAAGATCTCAGCTGAGTATACTCAACTCGGTATTTATTTTCGAAAGTTTTATTAAGTGTGTCGATTTTGGCATTTTGCTGCACCAGGTATTCAGAGCGTAAATACTCTTTGATTTCTTTATCAAAAATCTTTAGTTCTAATGGTCTGGAGATGATGAGTCCGATCAGAATAGCCAACAAAATTCGGGGTAAAGCTTGTAGCAATTGCATCCACCCATTTCTGCTTTTGTCAATACTTAATACAATATATCGGTCAAGGTTAAAAATAGCTAAACCCCAAATAAGCCCGAAGAACAGTGCATAGAATACGGCTAAGGGACTTCCGCTAAAAACAAAATAAAGGGCATATCCACCTGCTAATGCAGCGAATAAACCTGTGAAAAATATCGTTGCACCAATGCTAATATATTTATTATGCTCCTCGGGAAACCTGTCTAATGTCTCCTTATGCACCCCTACGCACCACCAAAAGAATTCTTTCATGTTATAAAGCTTTGTTAGTTAGACGTTAATCATTCGACTTTGTTACAGCTAAATAAATAAAAAGTTAACAAACTATCGGTAGGTCAGCAGCCACAAACAATAGAATACTTAAACAAAGAATTACTACCTTTGCACAAAAGTGAAACAAACTGTAAAAGAATGAATAAAAAAGGTTTAATGCCTTACTGTATACTGATTGCCAGTTTATTAGTAGGGTGTAACAACGAAACTAAAAAAGAGGAAGCTGTTGATTTGAAAAATCCATTATTAGCCAAGTACGAAACTAACTTTGAAGTGCCCCCATTCGACCTTATCAAGGACGAACACTTCAGACCCGCTTTCAAAGAAGCGTTAAGAGTACATGAAGCAGAAATTGATTCTATTCTAAAAGTCGAGGATTCTGCTACCTTTTCCAACACTATTTTAGCTTTAGAGAACGCCGGACAACTTTTAAGCCGTGTATCCATTGTTTTCAATAACCTGAACAGTGCAAATACCAATGATACTATTCAGGCCATTGCTAAGGATTTAGCACCTGTTCTTTCAGCACATAGAGATGAGATCAATCTTAATCCAGAGCTTTTTAAACGCGTAAAAACGGTTTATGATGAAAGACAAAATGCTGGCTTAGATGCAGAAGATCTTAAACTATTAGAGGAAACATATAAAGGTTTTATACGCTCAGGAGCAAATTTAAATGATGCGGATAAAGAAAAGCTTAAGAAAATTAACGCAGAACTTTCTGTATTAACCACTGAATACGGGCAGAATTTACTTGCAGAAGCCAACTCATTTGAATTAGTTATAGACAATGAAGCTGACTTAGCTGGTTTGCCTAAAGAATTAAAGGCTGCTGCAGCGGCAGCTGCTACAGCAAAAGGTAAGGACGGTAAATGGTTATTTACACTTCAAAACCCTTCGGTTATGCCATTCTTACAATATGCGGATAATCGTGAACTGCGTAAGAAAATTTGGAACGCTTACCAATTGCGTGGTAATAACGATAATGAACAAGACAACAAAGAGCTTTTAATCAAGATTGCCAATAACCGTTTAGCAAAAGCCAAGTTATTGGGATATAGCTCGCATGCTGCTTACGTTCTGGAAGAATCAATGGCTGAGAATCCAGCTAATGTTAATGCATTGCTTAATAAAATCTGGACGCCTGCTCTAGAAAAAGCGAAAGTAGAAGCCGCAGATATTCAAGAGGAAATAGAAGCTTCGAAAGATACTTTTCAGGTAGCTCCGTACGATTGGCGCTACTATCAGGAGAAAATCCGTCAGAAACGTTATGCTTTAAATGAGGAGGAAATTAAACCTTACTTTAGTTTGACTGACGTGCGTGAGGGTGCATTTGCCACCGCAAATAAATTATGGGGTATTTCCTTTGTGGCTTTGAATAATGTCCCTGTTTATCACCCGGAAGTAGAAGTATACGAAGTGCGCGATAAAGACGGTTCCCACCTGGGTTTATTGTATGCTGATTTTTTCCCGCGTGAGTCTAAACGCTCAGGAGCCTGGATGACATCATACAGATCTCAAAGCAGAAAGAATGGAAAACGTGTTGCTCCGGTGATTTCTATCGTATGTAATTTCACGAAACCTGTTGGTGATAACCCTGCGTTATTAACTTTTGATGAGGCTTCAACCTTGTTTCATGAATTTGGTCATGCATTACACGGATTATTCTCAAATGTAAAATACAGAAGCCTTGCCGGAACATCAGTTCCCCGTGATTTCGTAGAACTTCCTTCTCAAATTATGGAAAACTGGGCCGCTGATCCTGAAGTCTTGAAATCATATGCAAAACATTACCGGACAAAAGAAGCTATTCCTGATGCATTAATCGAAAAGATGCAAAAAGCTGGAACTTTTGACCAGGGATTTGCTACAATAGAATATCTTGCCGCTTCTATTCTTGATATGAATTATCATTCAGCAACTTCTCCAATCAACGTTAAAGTAAATGATTTTGAGAAAGCAGCAATGGATAAAATCGGATTAATTGATGCTATTATCCCGAGATATAGAAGTAGTTATTTCCAACATATCTTCAGTGGCGGTTATTCTGCGGGTTACTACAGCTATATATGGTCTGAAGTATTAGACTCTGATGCATTTGCAGCATTCAAAGAAAAAGGTCTTTATGATCAAAATACAGCAGCATCGTTCCGTAGCAATATCCTTGAAAGAGGAGGCACAGGAAACCCTGCTGAGATGTACCGGAAATTCCGCGGTGCGGATCCGGACCCTGTTTATCTGATGAAGAAAAGAGGACTTAATTAAAAAAGAAAAGCCTGGTAATTTTTTACCAGGCTTTTCTTTTTTTAGACAACAGATGCTAACGTATTACTTCTTTGAAAATGATTAAATGATTTTGTGAAGGCTTTGATGAATGGTTAGTTTTGTCTAGCCTTCGTCTTCGCTCAGGCTAACAGATAGGGGCGTGATTATTTAACGGAGTTTTGTTTAAGCAGTAAGAAAATCAATTATTCCTTGCTGCTTAAACAGAATCTCACGTTTTATTAGTATTTTTCTATCTCTGTTGTTAATATGTGATTTTATTCAACCGCATTAAATCTTTAGCCCAGTGGTTCGAGTTCCTTACCAATAGGATCACTTTCTAAAAGCGCCGAATAATTTTAACTAGGAGTTATTGTCGCCATTGTAACACAATTTGCAAATTCCGCTTCTTCTGTCCCTTCTGATAAGAACGAGTTTAAAGACAACAATGCCATTCCATTTTACCGTTCAATATCATCAAAAGGTATAAAGAATAATATCCAAAAAATTGATGATTCAGTTGAAATCATATTTGAATACTAAACATAATTTATACTAAAATTCCTAAAGGACATTCAGCTATAGAATGCTTTCAAATAGATATTAATTGAATTTAGTTTAATCTTCTTAATATGATCAGTATTCTGGGAGACTTTATCGTCATTGCTCAGGGTGAGTATCTTTGACTTGATTACGGAAAAATTTTGGAGGGTATCCATATTTCTTTTTAAATAATCTGGAAAAATAGTAAGGTGATTCAAAGCCTGTTTGATACCCGACTTCTTGGATGTTCATATTGCTTTCCTGTAGCAATTCTTTTGCCTTATTTAGTCGCAAATCGAGATGGTATTGGTTGGGCGATTTACCAGTATGTAACTTGAAAAGTTTACGGAACTTAGAATAGCTTATGGGAAATTTTTCGGCAAGTTTCTCGATATTAATATTGTCATTCAATTGGTGTTGTAACAAAAAAATCGTTTGTGATATCCATATTGACTCAGCGTCATCCTGGATTTTCTCCATTAATTTTAGACGATTCAGTTGAGCAATTATTTGCAGGGTAATGCCTGTAATTGCTTGTGGGTAACCTATTTGAGCCTGTGATACACTGGAGAGCAATTGTGTGAATAAAGTTAAAAATTCTTTATTAACACCTGTTCTAATAACAGGATTTTTCTGATCGAAGTACTCTTGCATCAAATAAGTGGGATAGTCTCCCTTAAACCCTACCCAATATTCTTCCCATCCAATCTCTGGATCTGGTTTATAGCGATGCCATTTACCCGGGAACAGAATGAAGCATGTGCCTGCGTCTACCTCACTTATGGGGGAATCAACCGATTCAAAATACCCGCGGCCAAAAGGAATAAATACAAGATAAAAACCATCTAGGATTCTTCCTTTATTCCAAGAGAATCCATGGTCATGTGGATGTTGTTCCGTGTTCGGATAGTGTATGTTTTTATCAGTTTTACTATAGCCTACCGTTGTAATATAGAAATTCCACCTTGTTTCTATTTCACTAATATTGAGATATTTGTGATAGTTTTTCATAGGTTTTTATTATTGATGGTTCATTTCAAATGTATTTATAAAAATCAAAAAGTGCAAAAACTATATCAAATCATTTATTTCCAGGATCCAGATATCCATTAGTTTTGTTAAGTAATCAATTAGACGTTAAATCTAAAACAATATCTTATGAAAACCGATCTAACTCAAGATCAAGTGGACTTCTATTCAGAGAATGGTTATCTCATTATCGATGGTTTTTTATCACCAGAGGAATTAAGTCATTGGCGAACGGCAGTGGATTCAGCTGTAGCAAATCGGAATGGGAAAAAAATGCCGGATAAAAATATAGCTATCGGTCAGGATGATGGTATTAATGAAGATACCGTCTATTTCAATAATGTTTTTGACCAACTCCTGAATTTATGGCAGACTAGCGATCAGGTCAAAGATATTATGCTTGATCCAAGGATAGGAAAGATGGTCGCGACCTTGGCTGGAGTTGAGGGTATCCGTATCTGGCACGATCAGGCGCTTATAAAAAGACCATGGGCAAATCCTACATCGTGGCATCTGGATACACCATTCTGGTCATTTTCCGATCGACGTGCATTGTCTATTTGGGTAGCTTTAGATGATGTCACCTTAGAGAACGGTTGCCTGTTTTTTATTCCTGGATCACACAAAAAAACCACGTTTAAGAATACTGGAATTGGGAAGAATATGGGCGGGATCTTCGAGGTATATCCTGAGTTTAAGTCCTCTGCAGCTCAACCAGTGGTAATCAAGGCAGGGAGCTGCTCCTTTCATAATGGTTTAACGATACACGGAGCTCACGCCAACATGACTCCTGGGTTTAGAAGAGCAATGACGTGTGCTTATATGCCCGATGGAAGTACTTATAACGGTATACCGAATGTGTTGCCCGATGAGTACCTGAAAACACTTCAAATTGGTGATCTACTAAATAACGATTTGCAGAATCCCTTGATCTATAGCCAAGGATAATATTATCCTGGAACAATTGGAAGATATAAAAGGTGTTTAAGTAAGTCGACAAAATTTACGAGTTATGAAAATTGATTTTTTTTGTCCTAGGTGGGGTTTGGAATCTGTTGATTGGGTAGAATTTGCTCGAAAGATAAAGGGTGATAATTTTGATGGCGTTGAGGTGTTTCCATTGGATCAGGAGCGGCAAAATGGAAAAATGGTGGATGTTCTGAATGATAACGGGCTGGATTATATACTGTTGCATGACGAATTGAAAGAGAGTGGAAGTACTTTTAAGAGATATATTGATGCCCTTGAACGAAATCTATATCTTTTAGTGGAATATCAAAACCACCAAATAAAGCCAAAGTATATTGTCTCCCAAACGGGACGTGAATATTTCAGTATGGAAGAGATGCAGCGGTGTTTCGAAATCTGTGATCGAATAGCTCAGGAGTCAGGAATTCAAATTTTGCAGGAAACACACCGCAATAAATGGTCTTACGCGGCGCATATTGTCAAACAATACCTGATTAAGTTTCCATCACTTCGGTTGGCATTAGATCTTTCGCACTGGATATGTGTATCTGAGAGTTTTTTGGAAGATCAACACGATGCTGTAGAATTGGCCATAAAACATACCGATCATATCCATGCACGCGTCGGACACACCCAAGGGCCTCAAGTTACTGATCCCAGGACAGAGGAAAATAAGGAAGCTCTCGAACATCATTTGGCCTGGTGGGACAGGTGGATAGCGCAGTTAATACAGAAAGGGAAATATTCCACCACCATTACACCTGAATTTGGTCCTTATCCTTATATGGCATATATCCCTAATTCAAGAAAGCCTGTTGCAGAGCAATACGAAATAAATGTATGGATGATGCAGATGTTAAAGAATCGCTATAATACACTAAAGACAACAACCAATGAAAACTTTTAACTTTTTACTAATCTCATTATTGTTGCTCTCCATAGGGGCTAAAGGACAGATTAAGCATGATTCTCAGGCTAAGATGATTCAAATAAAAACAACAGATCAACATATGTCCATATCTATCGATTATGCAAATGGAGCCATGATCAAACGTGTGGAGATAGATAACAAAAATGTATTAGCTCCCACAGGGGTTGTCTCTGAGATTAAAACCAAAGAAGGTCAATGGACCTCATGGGATAATGATTTACACCCCATTAAAGTTACCTCCCATAGCAATGAGATCATTTTGGAAGGTATTACGGTGGGAGATGTTAAAGAGTTATGGAAGTTCCGTCTTGAGGGGAATAAGGTAATGTGGACAATAGGAAGGACTTATTCAAAAAAAATGTTGCTGGAGGATATGGCATTGCCTGTCTGGCGTTTTGAGGATTTGAAAACTTGGAAAGGAGGAATACTAGATAATGGTGGTATGGTATGGTGCAAATATTTGTCCTCTGTTGATGATACGTATGGAATCCATACCGCGGGAGTGACCTTTTGGAACGAAGATCAAGAGGCCGCTTTGAAAATTGCTGTACAAACAGCGGGTCCGCATGCTGTTGCATCTAAGTTTTCACATGAAAAAGATGGATCATTTTCTTTTACAACTTTAATCTCGGATAAGGAGCTGAGGCAACGTTACAACTTAAGCCGTTTCGTACATGGTAAACAAGACGTATTTGCTCCATTTGAGGTTAACAAAGGAAAAGTAGAGGTCACATTTGAGTTATCATATGATAATTATCTACAGACTTACAGCAGGGGCCATCTTGCGGGAATTGATGTTGCTGCAGTCCGGGAACTGCTTAATACAACAGGTCGATATGGTGTCGTGGATAACAATATTGTGGGGGCCAATGGATGGATCACAAACTGGAAGTGTCTTCACGAACCTTTCTTCGCTCAGATCGGCCTGGCGCTGAACGACAAAAATTATACAAATAATCTTTCCTCTACACTTGATCAAGAAAGAGATCTTGCAATACAGCCAGATGGCCGTGTGCTTTCCAGGTGGCATGATGTATCGGGAGATGAAATTCCGGGAACCTACGATAAACAAACAGGTTATTATGAGGCCATGTGGGGTTATACCGTTGACTCACAAACCGGATATATCATCAACACCGTAGAGCAGTTCCACCAAACAGGAGATTTGTCCTGGCTAAAACGGCATAAAAAAAGCTGTGAACGGGCCTTGGATTGGCTGATTAGACGGGACACCAATGATAATGGAATTTTTGAGATGGTTAACCAGAATGTGGAAGAAGAAAAGGCAAGTGACTGGATAGACATCGTATGGGCGGGATTTGAAAATGCTTTTGTCAATGCTCAAATGTATGAATCATTAAAACTGTGGAGCGAATGCGAAAAAATATTAGGAGACATAGATAAAGCCAGCTACTACCAACGTATTGCCGATCGGCTCAAAGAATCTTTTAATAAACCGATCGATAAGGGAGGTTTCTGGTACCCACAAAAAAAGCAATATGTTTATTGGCGAGATAAAGATGGTACTATTCGAGGAGATAATTTGGTCACTCCGGTCAATTTTGCGGCTATCGCTTTTGGATTATGTGACGACCAGGATCGGATTGACACTATCTTAAGTCATATTGAAGAGCGAACTGCGGCCGAGAATCTTTTTCATTGGCCACTGGTTTTTGATTCTTTCAAAAAAGAAGAAGTTCATCCAAACAATTGGCCATTCCCTAGATATGAAAATGGAGATATTTTTCCTACGTGGGGTTATCTTGGAATACGATCATATGTAAAATTCGATAAAGATCTAGCACTTAAATATATTCGAAATCTGCTGGTACAATATAGGAAAGACGGACTCTCATCCCAACGCTACGCCCGCAGCGATCAAAAAGGACAAGGAACCGATATACTGGCAGGAATCAGTACCACCATTACTGCATTATATAGCGATATTTATGGCATTCAACCTAAATGGAACCGCATTGGTCTGGTGCCCCAGCTGACCCCTGAACTTAACGGGACACACTTTAAGTATACATTACGTGATACTGTTTATCAGATTAAACTCAGTGTGGGTGAGTATCAATTGAGCAGTAAAGACTTTCTTGTAAAAAGCGCCTTTCCTTTTGGGGTCGGAAAATCCGGTTTACATCTTTATTATTATCCCAATAACCTGGATAATGTAGTATTGAGGCAATATAACATCAAGCAGGAATTCAACGATTTACAAGTGAGCCAGTGGGAGGATGGTCGTTACCAATGGATATCAAATGGAAAGTATATCCGGAAATTTGTACTACAAGGGTTAACTCCGGGAGACCGATATGAGTTCCTGATAAACCAGAATAGGGTTGAACTAACGGTATCGGATCAGGGTAACCTTTCCATGGAGGTGAAAGGGGATGGCGTACAACAATATACATTGCGTCAACTTTAATTTTTGAACGCATTTCGAAGATTTCGGCTCACAGTAAAAGGGTCCTAATCTCGATTAACCAGTTAAAAACAGAGGTAGTTTATTTAAATAATCCTAGTTATGAGTTATAAACCTATTGCTTTGCTTTGGGGGAGAGGAAGGCTCTTCACCCGGCATTTAGATTATGTTTTAAAGCTTTTTTTCAGTCTTGGTCTATGGATGTTGTCTTGCTCGCTTGTTTTAGGGAGTTCGAGGAGTATTTTTAGCGAAAAAGATTCCCAACAGATCCCGCAACGCGTAATAACAGGTGTCGTTGTCGATGAACAGGATAGACCGGTTTCAGGGGCTACAGTATTAGAAATGGGAACTGATAATCGTGTAGGAACAAACCAGGACGGCTCTTTTCGGATAAACATTTCAAAGGAGGGGAGTTTAGTGGTCAGCTATGTTGGGTATCTGGAATATACCCTGGTTACAGAAGGTAAAAATTCTCTTCGGATAGTCCTTAAGGAGGACCAAGAAGTTATTGAAGATGTTGTTGTTGTAGGTTATGGTACTATGCGTAAAAAAGATCTAACGGGGTCCATCAGCCATGTCGATGCCGATAAATTACGAAACGAACGCCCAACTACGGTTCAAGATATATTACGCAATACGGCCCCGGGCTTGGTGGTGGCACCATCTTCAAGCTCTGCTAAGGAAGAACCTTCTTTACTTATTCGTGGCCAACGATCCTTAAAGGGAGGTACTGCCCCCTTGATCGTTCTAAACGGCGTTATTTTTAACGGGGAACTATCGGAAATCAATCCTAATGATATCGAATCCATCGATGTATTGAAAGACGCTTCCTCTGCAGCTATATTTGGGGCCAAATCGGCCAATGGCGTTGTGATTGTCTCGACTAGAAAAGGTAGCGGAAGCAAACCGACTATTTTGTTCGATAGTAGTTTAGGGCTGGCCACCATGGGAGTGAATAGAAAGTATTACACTTCAGAAGATTATCTGCAGTATCGTTCAGACTATGCAATAAGTAGTAATGGGTTTGATAAGGCTGGGTTTTACGTGAAACCAACGTCTGAAAACCTTCAGAAATATAACCTAACTGAACAGCAATGGCGTAACTACGACGCAATTGGCCAGGGGTCGGATCAACTAGAAGATGTATGGTTGCAGAGAATTAATTTGGGAGATATTGAAAGAACCAACTATTTTTCAGGCGATTCCTACAATTGGTATGATGAATCTTGGCAAACTGCTCCGCGGCAGAATTATAACCTCAGTCTCTCGGGGCAAACTCCTTCTGTAAAATACTATTGGTCGATGGGCTATCAGGATAACAAAGGCAACCAGGTAGGAGACCGTTTTAAAAACTACAGATCTAATTTTAATCTGGAGGCAAAAGTGACCAATTTTATTGACGCCGGTGTAAATTTAAATTTACAAAAGCGCGATGAAGGTTTCCAAGCCGTAGATTGGGAAGGGCAGTCCAAAAACTCCCCGTATTCAACACCTTTCAATGAAGATGGATCTTTGAATCCATGGCCAATGGGGCAAGGTCATCAGGCACCGGGATCAAATAGTCTTTACCTGAATTCGATGTCATCTTTAAGCGCAGGCACACAGACCGTTAATGCTAATTTTTTTGCAAAAGTAACCCTGCCATTCAATATTACCTATCAGATGAATTTTGCACCTCGGTTTAGTTGGAATCAAAACAGGAACTGGCGAAGTTCCGGCAGTGTATTCGATACTACTGGCGGATATGCCAATAGGAATAGTGCACGATCAGAAGGATGGACCTTGGATAATATTATTAAATGGAATTATACGTTCGAGGATAAACATTTCTTCGATGTGACCTTGCTCCAGAATGCCGAGAAATCTCAATATTGGAGTGAGGGAATGACCGGAACCCGCTTTTCCCCTACCGATATTTTGGAGTGGCATTCTATGCAAAGCGCCAATGAACGAACAATATCTTCCAATGATGAAAAATATACAGGTGATGCTTTAATGGCTCGATTGTTTTATTCTTATGATAACAGGTACATGCTGACGGGATCTGTCAGACGAGATGGTTTTTCAGCTTTTGGACGTTCCAAGCCTCGGGCGAATTTTCCCTCTTTAGCATTTGCCTGGGCTTTCTCAGAAGAGAGCTTTTTCAATTGGCAGCCGATGAGCCAGGGAAAGCTTCGTTTATCTTACGGACAAAATGGAAATAGGGATATTGGAATCTATCAGGCTTTATCGCAGTTAATCACGGGTTCAGGTATCAGTAGATACACCTTTGTCACTCCAACTGGAACACTCTACGAGTTATCAACTCTTCAAATTGAAAGAATGGCAAATAATGATTTGAAATGGGAAAGCACAGCTTCTTGGAATCTGGGATTGGATTTTGGATTCCTTAGCGATAGGATCAATGGAAGCCTGGAGTGGTATTATATGCCAACGACTGATCTGTTGATGGACCGAACCCTGCCTAATATCACCGGATATACTACAGTGGTGACTAATTTGGGAAAAGTGGTCAACCAAGGATTTGAGTTGGCGCTTAACGCGATCAATATTGACAAACCGAACTTCCATTGGACCTCTGGATTAAACCTCTCACACAATAAGAATAGAATAGAACATCTTTATTATACCTATGAGGATATCATCGATGTGCAGGGAAATATTACAGGACAAAAAGAGGTTGATGATATTGGCAGAGGGTGGTTTGTCGGGAAAGATATGTCTACCATTTGGGATTATGAAATGGTTGGAATATGGCAACAGGATGAAGCTGATCAAGCCGATAAATATGGACAAAAGCCAGGAGATGCAAAGGCCAGGGATATGGACAATGATAACCGAATCTCGGGAGATGACCGGACTTTTCTTGGACAAAGGACTCCCAAAGTGCGTATCGCATTAAGAAATGATTTCCGGCTATTTGACAATTTGAGCCTGTCGTTTAATCTATATTCCTACTTGGGACACAAATCGGCGACAACAGAATATCTCAATTTCTTCGGGTTTGACGGAGATTACCTTAATTCACCAGTCAGGGACTATTGGACCCCTGAAAATTCCTCCAATGAATTTGCCAGGTTGAAATCTACATTACCTGGAAATGTATCGCCAAAGAAAGTAATAAACATGGACTTTATTCGACTAGAGAATATATCCTTAGGGTACAGATTCCCTCAAAAAACATTAGACTTTCTAAAGGCGCAAGAAGTACGAATTTTTGGGACTGTACGTAATGCGGCAATATGGGCTTTCTCAAAATCGTGGTCAAAAGCAAATTATTGGGATGTTGAAACAGGTGGATCAATGCCACGGACCTTTACATTAGGTGCCAGCATCACATTCTAATTTATTAACGGATAAATCATCTAATCTTAGATATTAAAATACGAAAGATGAAAAACAACATAATCAAATCACTATTAGTGGTAATCATATTGTCTTTAGCTACCTCCTGTTCTAAGAGTTGGCTGGAACCGGAACCATTGTCTTTTTATGAACCTAATGCCACCTTTTCGACAGTGGAAGGACTGGAAGCGGCGCTTACCCGATCTCGAAGTGATCTTCTCTATTATTTTTTAGGGACGGACGGAACAGCCATGTCAACCGAATTAATATTTTCAGATGTTGCCGTATCGGCGATAACTGATTTGAGTGGTTCACAGAATTTTATTACGGATATTACCCCGACATCAAATAATGAATGGATAGGATCAAATCTGTCCAATGCTTTTTGGAAAAGCGGATACAAAGGGAGCAGTTTTTCAAATGCCGTTATTTCCAGAATATCGGAACTAGACCTGGATCAACAGATAAAAGATCAAATGCTCTCCAAAGCGTATTTCCAAAGGGCGTTTCGATATTACCACCTGATTTTTCAATTTGGGGATGTACCTTTTATAACCAAGGAGCTCACTTCCCCTAGACTGGACTTTAAAACAGTCAAGATGGAGGTTATTATCGAGCAATTGATTAGTGATCTTGAATTTGCCGTAGAGCATATAGCCGATCGGGATGATTATGGAAAAGAAAACAAAGGCGGGTGCCTTATGCTGTTAATTAAATTCTACTTAGCCTCCGGTAAGTTTGAAAAAGCAATTGAATCTGCTAATATGTTAATTAACAGTTCTGGTTATCAGTTAATGGAAGAACCTTTTGGCGTATTTGAAAATCATTTTCCTGAGGACCGATCCATCAGCAGAAACGTACTTTGGGATTTACACCGTCCGGTCAACAAATCGATACCTGCTAACAAGGAGACGATTATGACGATGATAAGCAGATACGAAAATCCGGAAAGCAGGGTGCCTATAAAGTCTTTGTACAATTTTACTCCTTTTTGGAGCATGACCGATGTTAATCGGGGTATTTTGACGCCCAGTAAATTAAATGCAGGGATGGGAAGGATTGCGGGGACCAGCGAAGTGATGAACAGTTATCCCGGTTATATCGATTTTAGAGCTATTGCAGGACGTGGGGAATGTTTTGTGAGACCGACCTATTTTGCTGAAAAGGGTATGTGGGATGATGAAAATGACCTGCGTCATAGTAAAAAGACGGGAAACTGGTTTGAAATGGAGGAATTTAAATACAACAACCCTAGTTTACTTACAACGCCGGATTCAAAATATTTTGGGCAGAATATTCAGAAATTTGCTCAGGATGGTTCTTTGCTAGTCAGGGATACTATTCGTGGTTGGTATGGTTTTCCATATTATAAATTATGGGTAGATGATCCTGATAGAAATGTTTCTAATGGCTATACAGGTGTCGATTACCAAGGAGGACCTGGAGATTATTATCTTTTCCGATTGGCAGAGGCCTACTTGCTCAGGGCAGAAGCTCATTATTGGTCAGGAGATTATGCCAAGGCTGCCGAAGATGTTAATACAATTAGACGGCGTGCGCATTGCGTTAAGTTTTTTACATCATCCGATTTAACAGGTTTAGCGGGATTGGATGTTATTATGGATGAGCGTGCTCGCGAACTAATGTATGAAGAATTTCGTCACGTAGAATTGGTGCGTGCATCCTACATTAAGGCTAATAAAGAACAAGTATATCAATCGCCAAGAAGCCTTGCCGATGAGAACAGTAACAGTTATTGGTGGCACCGGATCACAAAATATAATAATTATTATAATAAAGGGGTTCGTACCTTGCATAACGATGAGTACAAGATGGCCAAACATAATATATTTTGGCCCATCAGCCAAGGCAATATCGATCCCAACCTATATGGACGTATAAATCAGAATTACGGTTATACGGGATTTGAAAATAATGAAACGCCAATCAGTTCTCTGCAAGAGCTGCAGGCAAGTGGTCAATAATGGATGTGTTACCAAAAAAGATAGGTGTTTCATGATGAATGAGGCATTCATACATTTTCTATCAATGAAAACTATAAAAATATGATCCAACAGCTAAGTCGGTTATTTTTACTTTTCTTCATTTCTACGCTGAAAACAGTAGGGCAAGAATGGGGGACGTCAGTTTCAACCAGTTATCCAGCCATTCGAGCGGTTAAGATGGGTGAGAAAATACCTTTTTCACCCGATCCGTTAGTGAGTTACCGGTGGGCCGACCCCAAGGCAAGCGATGGGCTTGAGGTTTATACTCTGGAACCCACTTCTGTGAAAGTGGATCAACCATCACAGGCAGACATTCGGAATAAATCGGAAATCATTGTTTCAGGCCCAAGCGAGCTTATGTTTGATTTTGGGCAAGTGAATGCCGCGTGGTTTGAGTTTGACTCTCCGGGATTCGAGGGCGAAATTGAAATGAGTATAAGCGAATTTACAGAACCGGCTGTGTTTAATGTAGGATCCCAACACCCCAAAAAAACAGCCAAGCCTATCCGGTATGGTAATACCTATAGATTGGAACTGAACAAGGAACTTTATGAAGGGGTGCGGTTTGCCTGGATACATATAAAAGAACTCCGTAAACCCATGAAAATTGTTTCACCAAGGTTGATCTGTCAGATTAAACCTACGAATTATCAAGGTAGCTTTGAGACTAACGACACCTTGCTCAACAGGATCTGGTATACGGGAGCCTATACGGTAAAACTGAACTTATTGAAAGATCATTTTGGAGCCATATTGATGGAAAGGAGCGACCGGCATTCCTGGACAGGAGACGCACACACTTCCCAGGCGGCCTCTATGGTGTGCTTTGGTAATTATGATTTTGTAAAGCAAAACCTTCGCTATACCTCCGAACAATATAATGGAATCGCCAGCTACTCCCTTTATTGGATATTAAGTTTAGTCGATTATTTCCGGTACACCGGGGATAAGGAATTGGTTAAAGAAATGATGGAGAATGCTTCCAGTAAATTGCAAAATGCTTATGATAGTTACGATAGGGAAGATCAGATAGTTTTTTTTGGGTGGGATGAAAGGTTGGGAGCAGGCTTTGAGAACCCCAATATAAAAGAAACAAACCATGCTTACCGTATGCTTTGTGTGCGCGCATGGAAAGAATTCGCGGGTCTGTTAAAAGAAATAGGCGAAACAGAAAAGGCCGAGCTCTTCGATAGTTATGCCCAGCAGAAAATACATCAGTTGCGTAAAGATCGAAATTGGTGGGCGAGCTACGGTGTGCATGCCTCAGCAGATGCCGTTAACGCGTTGTTTGTTGATACTGATCAAGAGAAGCTTATTTGGGAGAATGCTTTCTCCGATCGAATGCAAAGACTTTCTTACTCGCCTTTTAATCAGTTTTTTATTTTACAAGCGATGTCGCAGATGGGTAGGCATAGTGAGGCAGTTACGACCATAGATGATTGTTGGGGAGGTCAGATACGGTATGGCGGCACGACATTTTTTGAAGTATACAGGCCTTCTTGGAATATAAATGCTCAAGCTAATGATGCGCCTATTAACAATCAATGTGGTTATACCAGTTTGACCCATCCCTGGAGCGCAGGGGTCACCAAATGGATGTCCGAAGAAATTTTAGGAATCAAGCCCCTTAGCCCTGGTTTTGAAACATTCAGTATCAAGCCCTTTCTCTCATCGCGTATTACCAGGGTAAAAGGGGATGTTCCTACTCCGAGGGGGATTATTTCATTCTCGATCGATGCAGAGTTAGGTGAACTCGCTCTTTGCATCCCAGAAGGAACTACGGCTAATCTAGCTATACCAAAATCTGGCAAGCAAATCACAGATATCAAACTTGGTGATTTTAAAGCTGACCGACAAGACGATGATTATATTTATTTTCAGCATATTCCTGCAGGTAACTATAGCGGTAGGGTGATCTATAAAGGTCAGTGGAAATCCCCGAAGGAAGAACGATTTTCCTATATGCAAGAGATGATAACAGAAGATGTAAAAACTGCGGGAGATTGGAAATCGAAATACGGAAAGAAAGGTCATTTCTTTTTTAATTACCATTCTTTGAATGTTAACGATAGCATCTTGCCTGCATTTGTAAAGGGAATTAAGCTGGACAGAACCATGCATGTGAATTGGGTCGTAAACAGTCAGGACAAAAGGGCATTGTTTTCGGATTCGCAGAAAGGTAACCTGGGCGCTATCTTCACCAATGATCCTCAAGTATGTATGCAGTCGATGACAATTGATGTGCAAGCAGATCAGAACTTTTCCACCAATCTCTCTCTGTATTTCGTCGATTTTGAAAGAACAGGCAGAAAGACAGCGATCGAGGTATTTGATCTGCAAACCAAAGAATTAATGATGCCTGTGCATAAGATAGAGCAATATGGTGATGGAAAGTATGTGAGCTTCCCTATAGACCGCCCTGTCCGAATTCGGATTAATCAAGTTCGGGGGACCAATGCTGTATGCAGTGCTTTGTTTTTTGATTAAGAAAAAAGCCATGGATGATCCTCAATAGGATGAATGGGACCGTTAAAATCGGATAACTGGTTATCCGGAAAGATTATTTAAGAATAAATTTATAACTAAAGAATGAAATTGTATTTTTTATTAGTTTGCTGTTTATTTTCTTCCTGCTTATCGACTAATAAGCTGGTCAAGGATTGGAGTGCGATTGAAACAACTTTTTCTCACGCTACTGATACCATACAGACAAGCGTCTATTGGTACTGGATTTCAGATAATATTTCTAAAGAAGGCGTGATAAAGGACCTACAGGCGATGAAAAAGGTGGGTATCAATAGAGCATTTATTGGAAATATTGGCCTAGACGATATTCCTGCTGAAAAATGGGGTAAAGTCCAGATTTTTAGCGATCAGTGGTGGGATATTCTGCATACAGCATTAAAGACTGCAACTGAGCTCAATATTGATATTGGAATATTCAACGGTCCGGGGTGGAGCCAGTCAGGTGGGCCATGGGTCAAGGAAAACCAAGCCATGCGTTATCTTTATTCAGTGGATACCTTAGTAAAAGGTGGAATCAGCTTTAATGCCAAAGTGGGAAGCTATCCCAATAACCTACAATTAGGGAATGTTCTTGCCTTTAGGGTTCCTAAAGATTACCACTTTACTTTAGCCTCAAATAAACCTAAAGCGAGTGGGAATCTTGAAGGAGACCTGGGAAGGTTGACCGATCAGCAATACAATCAGAGCGTTTTATTACCTGAGGGCAAACAGTCGGAGGTGGTATTCTCCTTGAATGAACCATTTTCAGCTAGAAGCTTGACCATCTATCCACATGAAACACCAGCAGCTTTTGAGGTACAATTGGAGGTAAAACAACAGGGACAATACATACCCGTTAAATCCTTTCGGGTTGATCGCACGAACCCCGCGGTCAATGTGGGATTTAGCCCTTATGCACCAACAACTGTTTCTTTTGATGCGGTAACAGGTGATTCCTTTCGGTTGGTGTTTGACGGGATACGTGGCAAGGCTGGGATTACCGAGATCGAGCTTACCACTACCCCCAGAGTAGAACATATCGAAGAAAAGGGGTTTGCTAAAATGCATCCGACGCCGCTGCCTTACTGGCATCATTATATGTGGGACAGGCAAGCAGAAAGTACCGATCCGGCACATGCAATCCATCCTTCAGAGGTAAAAAACCTTACCGAGTTTTTAACAAAAGAAGGTGTTCTTCAATGGGAAGTGCCTGAAGGGGAATGGATTATTATGCAAACAGGTATGTTGCCGACAGGAGCGTTTAATGCGCCGGCGGCAGGAGGGGGGCAAGGTTTGGAGATTGATAAGATGAGTGAAAAGCACGTTCAGGCGCATTTTGATCATTTTATTGGAGAAATTTTACGACGTGTTCCACAAAAAGATAGAAAAACTTTTAAGGTTATTGTACAAGATAGTTATGAAACAGGTGGACAGAATTGGACAGATGAATTTGCAGAGAAGTTTGAAAAGAAGTTTGGATACGACCCTAAACCATATTTACCTGCTTATTACGGGTTCGTAGTGGGTAGCCAGGATGAGTCGGACCGCTTCCTGTGGGATATCCGGCGCTTTGTTGCCGACCAGGTAGCCAGTGAATTTGTTGGAGGATTCCGCAGAGTCAGTCATAAGCATGGGTTAACAACTTGGCTTGAAAACTATGGACACTGGGGATTCCCTGGAGAGTTTTTGCAATATGGAGGCCAGTCGGATGAGGTGGCAGGAGAATTTTGGAGTGAAGGTGAATTGGGAGATATTGAAAATCGAGCTGCATCCTCGGCCGCTCATATTTATGGAAAAACAAAAGTTTCTGCAGAATCCTTTACCGCTGCGGGAAACGTGTTCGGCCGCTATCCTGCTTTATTCAAGGAACGGGGTGATCGCTTTTTCGCAGAAGGGATCAACAATACGCTATTGCATGTCTATATTCATCAACCAGATGATCGATTGCCAGGCGTAAATGCCTGGTTTGGAAATGATTTTAACCGATCAAACACATGGTTTTATGAAATGGATGGCTTCCTGGCTTACCTGAAAAGAACAAATTTTCTGTTGCAGCAAGGTACTTACGTAGCAGATGTAGCCTATTTTATAGGGGAGGATGCACCAAAAATGACGGGCATACAAGAGCCATCGTTGCCAAAAGGCTACGATTTTGATTATATGAATACCGAGGTCATAGAGACACGGATGCGTATGGTAAACGGAAGGTTTACTCTCCCTGATGGATTGTCTTATAAAATATTGGTCTTACCTCCATTGGAAACAATGCGCCCGGAACTCTTGGAGAAAATAGAGCAGTTAGTAAGAGAAGGAGGAACCGTTCTAGGACCCAGGCCTTTGCGCTCTCCGAGTTTACAGCATGGCAAAACAGCCGATCAAAAGGTTCAGGAATTGGCCGATAAATTATGGGGAAGTATTGATGGAAAAACGGTAAAAAGGAATGTCTATGGTGCCGGTATGGTCTTAAGTGGTCTGTCATTAGAGGAAGCATTAAAATTAACAGGCACCAATCCTGATGTGTTAATGCGAGCTGAAGATAATGTACATTATATTCATCGTAGAATAGAAAATTCGGGGGATATCTATTTCCTTTCTAATCAGAGTGGTCAGGAAATAAATTTCAATCCTTCATTCCGGATCTCGGGGAAACAACCCGAATTATGGGATGCGGTGACCGGCCAGTTAAGAGATCTTCCTGAATATCAGGATAATGGTACTGCGATTACGGTTCCTCTGAATCTTCCGGCTCAAGGAAGTGCTTTTGTTATATTCCGAGGCCAGCAAAAGGCTACTAGAAATGCTGGAGTTAACTTCCCTAAACCCATTAAATCTATAGCGATCGATGGAAACTGGGAAGTAACCTTTACAAAACCCGATTCTACTTCTTTTGTAAAATCATTTGATCGACTTTGGGATTGGAGCCAGCATCCTGATAAAGAGGTTAATTATTTCTCAGGAGGTGCTACTTACGAAATAACTCTACCTAGCATCGGAACAGAAGATAAAAACCATAGAATGGTTCTGAGCTTGGGGAAAATTATAGCTGTGGGCAGGGTATTTATCAATGGAAAAGAAGTCGGACCGGTCTGGACTTCACCATATGAAATTGACATTACTGATTTTTGTGATGAAGAATCCAATAGGCTTACTATTAAAGTTACCAATACCTGGGCCAATCATCTGATAGGGGAACAGCAGTTAGCTGATAGTGAAAGAAAACTATGGACAATAGTCAATCCCTACAATGCTAATAGTCCATTGCATAGCGCAGGGATTTTAGGACCTGTTTTGATCAAAGTTTATGAATAGTATCTTAAAAAATAGTAGTCGTTGTAACATGAAAAGCTGAAGTCTACCAAAAAACGATATAAAACACACTGTTTCTTTGTATCCGACCCCTCAGAGGCTCGGATTCAGGACCCACAGATTAAGAATTTGTTTGACGGCTCTCCACAACAGGAGTAAAAATCTTTGTTTCCTGTAGGAATTGATGAACTATTTTTTATTATTCAAAATTTATAGCTGAGATGTATTTGTGACGATTTTTAATACGAGTGCCGAAAAGGGAACAATTATTCTGATGAAAATATAAGCTCAAAAAGCGGATATTTTGAGCTTATTAAAGCATGTAAATGAGCTTAAACATGACAAGGATCGATAACGATATCATCAAATTTCTAAGAGAGACCCCATTAAGTTCCTCCCCTGAAATCCACAAAGGCATAGGTTTTTATGCCACCGTCAACCGGTCCCAAAAGTAATTTTTCTCCCAAACTATATGCATGTTAAATATGGTTCATCAGTTCTCCAAAAGAATACGATTCGTCAAATTTAAAAGAACTTTTGGAGACAATCACAAAATCACTTCTCCCAATAAATTCATTGATGATATGAGCTTTTCGATCGGTTCTCTTTTCAAAAGATTTATTATGAAGGTTTTAATTTTCATTTGTTCTTATTGTATTTTTTGGGGATTATGGATTCCAACTCTTTAACGATTTCTCCTAGCGCTTTGACGGACACACCTCTATGGAGTACAAGTCCTTTCGGAGAAATGAGGAATGTTGCTGGGAAATATTGTATTTCAATATCTTTGAGGAAAATGGAACCAGCCCCTTCTGAATCCAGATAATATTGTGGCCAGGTCAAACCATTTTCTTTTATTATGGTTTGGATCTTTTCAATGTTTTCAGGCTTGTCAATGGCCAGGCTAACGATCTGAACTTTTTCGGAAGGAAACCTTTTGCTGACCGACTGAAGTTCGGGCAGTGCCGCAATACATGGCCCGCACCAACTCGCCCACAGGTCCAGAATCAGATAACGTTCTCCGTCTGGTTCAATATGTGTGATTTTTTTTTCATTTCCCAAGTCAGTGAATGAACTTGAAGGTAATTTTCTCCCAATTTGGCCATTCTCTGAAGGAGCGTCCCTCAAATAGGTAAAGCTTATTCGGTCTTTGATCCTATGAGGAACTTTAAAGAGACCCGTTCCGATACGTACTGGATCCTCCGAAACTGATCGATAGGTATAACTCAGTGATTTTCCATCAGAAGACAGCTCCTCTACCACCAGGGAATATTCCTGATGAAATGGATAGAGATTATAAGTAGGATCTGCTATTCTTACTTTGTAGGTCTTTCCCTTATAATCCAGTTCACCTTCCTTATATGAGATCTTCATCAGCTGGACTTCACATAACTTTTTTATAGTATCTTTATCATTGATTCCTGAAATACCTCTATAGCCTTGTGGAGGTCTCACCACGTTGAGTTCAAAGGGTAGGACTGTATCCCGTATTTTGGTCCCGTCAAAATATGAGATATCACAGGTTACAGGTATGTAATCGACCTCAAATTTTTCTTTATCCTCATTTTTCTTAAATGTATGCCATTCTTCATCCATCATGTCCCTGTTGTTGTTTGCATCGATAGCTACATATATCATGCTGTCCTTTCCAATTCCAACGACTGCCAATATGCTGTTTTTCTGAATGCCGCCATTATAGATAGTTCTTTCATCTACCTTTTCGCCGATCTCGGAGAGGTATTCCAATCCCACCCTTTCCACTGCTGACTGGTCTGAATTGAACGAGAAGCTGTATATCTTCCATTGATCAAATTTGCTAGTATCCAAGTGGTTAAACTTTTGATCTTCTTTAGGAGTGTATCCTTTAATGATAGTTCTTTCGTTTTCAGGTCCAGTTCTTTGATGAAGGTTGACCTGAATCACTTGTCCTGAAGAATAAGTCCAAGAAATCATAGAGATCAGAAAACCCACTAACATAATCCTTATCCACATATTTCCAATACTTTTAAAATCAATAATTCGGTGCTATAATATTGAGTACACCTCGATTTTGTTCCATGACAGGTTGTGGAACCACTCGGCTGACCATTTGCATCCAGACACACCACTCCCTGATTATCTACTGCCCTACAGTCATGGGGACATCCTATCATTAATTCGTAAGTGCTTTCATCGGGACAGGGGCAGGTAGCCGTACAGATTGAATTGGGTGGAGTTGTCCCTGATCTAGATCCCATTTCTGATCCGGACTCACTTCCAAAAAAAATTACCTTCATATTGTTTAATCTTAACAATTCATAGATCATCTCAAGAATACCGTAGCTATTGAAAAATGGTCGATCTAAATAAAGAGAAAATACCATAATATAATTGATTATCCATTGAATATAAGTAAGTTAATTCAACATAGCAAGTTTATATCTCTCAATAGTGAGTTTTTTATATTACGAATAGCTTATTTAGATGACGCATCTTTTCATTTCTACAATATCACGATATTAAATGATCTTTTGAGCTATTTAAATGAGTTAGAACACGCTGATATAATGTTCAAATTAATGTATCCTAACATAAATCCTTAAGCCGGTTTTTTTGGTATGACCGTAGCAAGATTTAATTATAGAAGTGTTCCACTCGCCCATTTTCAGACTGCGAAACCCAAAGTTTTTTGCCCTAACTATTTTCACTTTTTGTTGTTTACGGAATTAGATCGTTATCCGAATTCTATAGAAAGTACGATTGTTATTTTCGGAGAACTTTTCATTAATGACTTAGCCTAACAAGATGTCTCCTAGTTTCGAAAGCATTATGTCTTCTACCTGGAATAATTTGGGGTTAAACGATAACTCTGTTTTTTGTAAAAGATCGGAGAATATCGGGTGTGGTCAAGTTGATGGTGATGATAAGGAAGTGTTTTCAAGAATCGCTGACATGAATATGCTAAAATAATTGCTTGAAATGGATGTGCTGATAAAGGAAGGGACCGGAAGTTCTGTGCTGTATCAATTGAATATGCCTTCTATCTGGATTTCAATTATAACTTTATAGAAATTTTGAATGCACATGGAAGTTTTAAGAATGAAGGGGTCAAATATGACCCCTCCATTCTTAAAAACAAACTATAACACTTAATCAATTTTATTATCTTAAAATCTAATAACTATAGGCTTCTAATTCCATAAAGCTTATATACGTATTTCCAGAGGTCGAATTTATAAATACTACTGCCATATATTGCCCTGTAACAGGTGAACTAAATTTAATATTGAAGCTGTCACCTCCGCTATAAGAGGCTTTAGCTACCGGTTCTCCCCAGGATGAGTTTGGCTCTTCAGCTGGTAATGGCGTGTCAGAAACATACACCTCTATATTGTTCATGTAACGCCAATTGGTTTGCGCTGGAGGATATATTATTATTCCTTCCATCTCATTTCTCACTTTCATATCTGTCGCGATAACCTGTGGCAAGGGAGCTCCAACAGTAGAATGCCAACCGGTAGCGAGATTTCCATCTAAAAGTAACTCTGGCTGCCCGCCTCCTCCATCTCCCCAGGAATGGTTTCCATTTCGTGCGCTCGCTGACCATTGTGCTCTTGGTAACTTATAAATAAAGCTTTCATCAGAGATTTTCCATTCTCCGGCAATGGTATCTATTCCATTGGGAGGCACGAAAAACGACCTGTACTCGAATAATTCACCTGCTATAATATTTGGCAGTGTAATTAATTCTTCATCAAACTTTAATTTCTTGACTTTCTTTGTGCCATCATTTGCAACATATCGAACTTCTGTATAGGCTAGATCCGTAGTCATAGCTCCCCATTTTATGGTTCCCAAAAAATTGACATCTCGCTCAGCCTGAGTATATGATCTATCGGTTAAACTGGTTAAATAACCTTCGCCATAAGGTGTTCCTGTAATATCAACGGGAAGTGAAATATTGCCATCCATATCAAAGTTCTTGATATAGAAAGTATAAGATGTTTCTTCCAATTCTGCTATATTAACATATATACTATCCTGATTTTGATTCCATTCTACTCTCAAGGAATCCTCATAGTTATTCCAATAGACCATAGCATATTTTACAGTTGGAGATTTTGGTTTTTGCCATTTTAACCGTAATCTATTATATCCCGGATAGATCTTTAATGAGTCTGCTTTTTGGGGATAAGTATAACCATTGGCCACTACAAAATCTTTATACTCACCATCCATTTCCTTACATGCAGATAATGCAAGAAAGGCTGTAATTATACATATAAAATACCTTTTCATAATTTCTACTTTCATTGTTTGAACAATCTACATTATTTGGCCAGTTGTCCCCAGAACGCTAATTGCGCAATGATAACTTGGCTCCTATCGGTTTCGGTTCCATAGGTTTGGAAAGTTGATGTTATTCGAATCCTGATGTGCGTCAATGGTCTATATGGATCCGTAGCATTTTCTGTTGGTACAACATCAAATTCCGTTCTGTTGTACCAATAATCACTATCCTCGTCAGTTACGGGACCAACTTCCCTTCCTTCACCATATCCTGAGGGCTTAAATTGCTCAAATTCTCCTACCAAAAACCAACTCTCGTCAAAACTGCCATCCGGATTTGGATTCTCACTTCCCCAGACCTCAAAGGTTCTTGGAGCCGTACTGGAATACAATTCATAACCCTCACGAGGCCACTTCTGGATCCTGCTGATCGTTACTTTCCTTCCCAGATCAATGGTAAACCATTGAGGCATTGGCCCACCATGTGATGACGCATAAAAATCTCCACCTGTAGACGCATCAGGGCCTAACCAAAGATTTTCCAAGCGATAACCGGTACTGTTTTCTGCTGTAATAAAATAATCAGTGGGTAATGCTGCATTGCGGAATAGGTCACTTGGTATTCTAACTTCTTCAATTGGAGTCAATTCTCTATATATGGTGTCAGAAACATTATTCCAGCGATCCCTCAGGTACATCCCGAACTTGGTTGGCTTAACATTTAACCCTCTTCTGGAAAATTTTATTTTTCCGGACTTGGTATGGAAGGTTTGAATGTCTAAGTATTTACCGTTTCCAAGTGTATCTGCCATTAGTACTAATGATAGATCTGCATTGGTTTTATTCTCGTCAATGCCAAGAACAACACCACCAAACCCTGCTTCCACTTCAAACTTTACGACTTGAATTGGCGGTGGCAGAGGACTAACTTTTACTGAAACAGGAGGAGATAACTTTTCATTTCTGCCAATGCTATATAATTCAATTTCCTGTTCGTTTGCTGAACCAAACCCTTCCACTCGCAATGTGTCTACATATAATGATCCCTTGGTTTCAACAACTTCTCCATTTCTTGTATAAACAGCTTTGACTCCCAATAGATTTTTATCTTCCGGGATTTTATAAGTTATTATCGCTCCACCTGAAATATTTCTCACACTTTTAACTTCAATAGAAGTGGGAGGTCCAGCCTGATCATCGACAAAATCAATCCTTCCCATTTCTTTACACCCGCATAATGTCAGGAGTATTAAGAATATATATATTAATTTTTTCATAGTTATTTCAATTGAATTACCAACCTATATTTTGAACTAGATTTGGATTCTGCTCAATCAGAGCAATCTGGATTGGCCAGAAATAATCCCTCATGGAGAACTTTTGAGTAGTCATTAAAACCTTTTGGTAATACTCCTCAGGCTTGCTGCCCGTTATTTTAAAACCGTACATTCCCTTATCATATTCAATGGCGGCCTTTTTCCATCTTCTAATATCCCAATATCGATTACTTTCAAAGGATAACTCTATCAATCTTTCTCTATGGATGATGTCCCGCATATTGATTTGATTTGCATATCTGCGGGGGCTATTTGAATACTTATCCCATGCTTCCTTCACGCCGGGAAGGCCTGCCCTTTGACGAACTAAGTCTATATATTTAAATAATTCAGAACTGTTAGCTCCGGACGGCCCTTCGGATTCATTGATTGCTTCTGCATACAATAGGTATAAATCTGCTACACGGATCATTGGCCAAGGGTAAGCGATCACGTCATATCCTGTTGCTGATGATTGTCTATTTTGATAATGGATAACTTTTTTCAGAGAATACCCGGAAACCGGTCCCCAGTCATGTCCTTTTTTCTGCTGATTTCCACCGGCTCTGCTTGCCACCCAGAACATATCTGAGGGTATAGGGTCATTTACCTCTGGTTTCTGTCCGTACCATTGTCCTCCGTCAAAACCTAACCATGCATAAAACCGAGGTTCTCGATTATAATTCATCTCAGCAGTTACGTATCCAGGGCGTATATACCATCGATCTTTATCTCCACCTGCTCTGAGGCTCCAGGGATTTTTATTAAGCCATTCTAAATCATTTTCCATCGGGATCCCATGATTCGTATAGAATTGATCCACAATCTTCAAAGGAGGCTGAATATGATTGTACAAACTAGGCATATCCGGATATTGCTCATACTGCAAGTTTGGTGAGGCTGCTCTTTGTAGATTTCCATTGGCACCCAAAGATGTATGAGCATTCGCCCAAATAATCTCTGGGTTCCACTTCTCCGTTATTGCATTGCGGATATCTAACTGCAGTTTAATCGTATCGTTAACACTCACTCTTCCTTGATGAGTAAACAGAATATGACTAGCCTCATCACAGATCACAATGGCTTCTTTACATGCCTTTAATGCGTCTTCCCATCTCTTTTTAACCTCTTCAGGTGATTTATCTGTTTTAAATAATTTCTTTCCGTTTTTATCGATTAAACCCGCTTGATCCTGATTATTATTAAATAATGGGCTAGCCGCATACACCATTATTTTAGCTTTTAAAGAAGCTGCAATTGGTCTGGTAATCCTACCCAGCTCATCACGACTTTGCACTTTCATCGGCAGATCTGGAATTGACTCATCCAATAATTGAATCACATAATCAAAACATTCATCGATTGGGTCACGGTAAACTCTAAACTCTTCATCATCGGCATTGATTGATAGATTCTCCTTTACTATAGGGATAGGTCCCCATTTTTTAATTAAGTGGAAATGATAATATGCTTTTAAAAATTTTGTTTCTGCAATCCACTGTATTTTTTCCCATTCGGGCAAATCTGGAACCTTATCAATATTTTCAAGCATGATATTACAAGCTCGAATTCCTTCATACATCCCTGACCAATCATTTCCATAGGGATTGGAAGCAGTTTGAAATCCTCTAGCCATATTGAACATCCCACCGCCCCAAATACCACCACTCTCCCTTCTATCAATAATAGACCATAATTCGTCGCCTGTCATATATCCATGGTCCCCATCAAGATTTCCTTCAGATGTCATAAATCCATAACAGGTATACAAGTATCTTATAGCTGTTGAACGAAGAGCAAAGGCGCTCTCCAGCGTAGCTAAACCATCATCCGGTACAATGTCCAAATACTTATTGCACGAGCTCGAGAAACTAGCCAATATGAATAGGAGAACCATCTTTAATTTTATATTCTTTACTATAGTTTTCATAATTCGGATCATTTAGTTAAAGGACATATTAATACCTAAGTTGAATACACGTTGTAATGGATAACCTAAACCATTACCGCCCATTTCTACATCCCAAAGTTTGAACCTGCTAAATTTCATCAAGTTCGTACCACTCAGGTATACTCTAAAATTGTTGAGATGGATTCTTTCTTTCCATTTTCCAGGAATGGAATAACCTATTTCGGCTTGTTTTAAGCGCAAAAATGTTCCATCGCGCATAAACCATGTACTGGTTTGGGTATTATTGTTCACGATTGTACTGCTCAACCTTGGCCATAAAGCATACATATTCTGGTTATTTTCAGACCAATGCGAATTGGCATAGGCTGCCAGCAATTGGGTCTGATTTTGAAAAGGAGAAGTTTCTACAGGGTTAATCCAGAAAGATTCATTGGCCAACCCTTGGAAAAAGACCGAAAAATCAAAACCTTTATACCCTACCGAGGTACCGAAACCATAGATAATCTCTGGTGAAGTTGGATTTCCAATGGGCACCTGGTCAGCGGCAGTTATTTGTCCATCCTGATTAACATCCAAATATTTAATATCTCCACCGCCATACAGCCCACCAAAGGTCTGAGTGGGCGAATTATTAGCTTCTGCATCATCCATAAATAAGCGCTCTGCTATATATCCCCATGTTTGAGTCAAAGAATGTCCCACTCTGGATCGATAAGCTTCATTGTATTGCGGCTCTTCAAATACCTTAAATTTACTGGTAGAATATGTGAAATTCGCTCTAGCAGAAGTCCAGAAATGTTCATTCCAGGAATGCATGAAATCCGACTGAATATCAATTCCCCTGGCAGTAGCCTCACCTACATTTGCCCTTACTTCAGCTTGTAATCCCACTGTGGATGGTATTGCAGACCGAGTCATCAAGATATCTCTTCTGTGCTCGGTGAAATATTCGGCAATTATATTTGCTTTACCGAAAAGTCCAAGCTCAATTGCAAAATTTTGCTTAGTCGAATTTTCCCATGTTATATCTTCATTGGCGTATCTATTGATTCTTATACCAGGGCCACCTTTATCCAAGTTCTCCCCAAAAAAGGATCCTCTGTCCTCATCATTCATATCAACTTGAGACAAGTAGAAGAAGCGGTCAGTGGGAAGACCAATTTGATCGTTACCTACAAGGCCGTAGGTATAGCGAAGTTTAAGATTCGTAATGGCTGATGTATATTTTTCAAAAAATTTCTCGTTGGAAACCACCCAGGCTAGGCCCGCAGAAGGGAAAAATCCCCAACGGTTATTTGCCGCAAATCTCTCAGAGCCATTATATCCAAAATTGAACTCAAAGAAATACCTATTGTCATAATTATAGGTTGATCTGCCCGCGAGCCCGACGTTACGCGAGGGCAGTGATAGCTGCAAGTTTCCTTGATTTGCTGCAATCCATTGTCTGGTTGTGAATACCACCAAGCCGCTAACACCATGCTTGCCAAAAGTATTGTTATAATTTAGCCTTGTCTCCGAATAAGTAGTGGCATCAACGGTTTTTGGCCCTTCTCCATAATCCAAATATTCGGTTCCATTTTCATTAAATCGTTCAAGGTGGTATTCCCCGGTAAAACTATCGTAATTACCACGTATTTGATACCAATATGGCCTATAAGCTCGATTAACAAAATATTCAGAAAGCCTGGATAGGTTCAGCATCGTCATTAATTTAAGGCCAGGTGTTATAAAATTAAGATCCTGATTAACTTCCACACTTGCTAGCATCTGTGATCTCGTTCTATCTTTATATCCTCGAACCATTTCTGCATATGGATTTCTATAGTTACCCTGGTAATTTCCAAACATAATATGTTTCACATAGTGGAAATCCTCATCGACAGGGTAATACGCCGGAAACATTACGGGATTGGAATGCATTACATAATAATACATATCCTCTCCTGAGACATAAGGGCCATTATAATCATCAAAATTGCCTGAAAGCCGTACAGCCAATTGGGTTATTGGAGTAATATTAATATCAACATTGGCACGCAGGGTATAGTTTTTGAAATCAATATTATTATTGAAACTGTTTCTTTTATCCACGTTTAAAATTCCGTTATCCTTTGAAAACGCTGAGGAAACAAAATACCGAGCTACTTTTCCTCCACCAGTAACACTTAAATTTCCTCTTTGAGAAGTTGCATAATCTTTAAACAACATGTCATGCCAATCATTTGCAGGATAAATATATGGGCTGGATCCAGGTTTTAACGTGTTTTCAATTTTATCCTGACTATAAGGAACCTCCCCTAATGGATTCCTGGTAAGTACTGATTCATTGTGCAATTTCATATAAGTAATAGGGTCTGCCAGCTCAATATTTTGTGTTGGTTGATTAATCGAATTTTCGGCTCTGAAAGATATTTTAGCAGGTCCCTCGACACCGCGTTTGGTCGTTACAAGTATTACACCATTTGCCCCGCGAGCTCCATATAATGCCGTAGCGGTTGCGTCCTTCATTATTGAAAAGCTTTCAATATCATCAGGTTGTAAACGAGCTAGGTCGGTAGTGGTCAATTCAATATTATCAATTAAGATTAAAGGCCTGGTATTGGCACCAAATGTGGTAATACCCCTTACAAAGAAATCTGCATTATCAGCTCCTGGTTCACCGCTCCGTTGATAAGCAATCATACCTGCTACATTTCCGGCAAAAGCTGCTGTCAGGTTACTGGCAGGAATTTTTAGATCCTTAGGCCTGACTGAAGTCACTGAACCAACAACTTCCGTTTTCTTTTGAGTACCATAACCAACCACCACAACTTCTTCTACAGTACTAGAGTCAAGTTGCATCTGAATGTTCAATGCTTTCAGATCATTAACAACTACTTCTTGTTGTTTATAACCTACCATCCTAAATAACAAGGTTTGAGGAATTTGGGGCAATTCGATAATGAAATTGCCATTTGGGTCTGTTTGTGTTCCATGTGCAGATATTCCCTTAAGCTGCACGGTAACCCCTGATAAATTTTTCTCCCCTTCTTTTACATTCCCTGTTACAGTGGTAGTTTGACCGTGTACTACATACTGCAGGCATAAAATGAAACAAGTGGAAAATAAAATTTTCAGAAACAAAAACTTTGTTTTAACCATAATTTAAATTTGTTTAGTTTAAGGTTGATTTGTTGCTATAACGATAACATATGGCTAAAACAGATCTTACTAATGCTGCAAAACAGCACACCAGATTTCTCAGAATTTTAACTAATAGTTTCTTAGTTAAACCTGCTTTTACAGGTTCAACGACACTATCAAATATGTAATAATTATAGTTTTAGGTTTTAATAATCAAATAATTATAGCTTTTAAAATTTAATAATTTGTTTAATTATTGGTGTTTTTATATTTATAATATTGGATAATAAAAATGCTTTATAATACATTTCTAAACAAATGTATTTTATATGAACAAAAAATGCATCCTGCACTATCCTGTATTAGCCAAAATATAGGATGATTTCTTGATTTTGGACAAACCGAGGGAGGAATTGGTTAATTTAATATCCTTATCCTGCAACATATGAAGCAGGCAAGGGAGCTATGGTAACCATCATAGTTATACAGGAAAATAAAAGGCAAGGAGAAGATCTAAAGAAAAGGTATAAAAATGGTATATTCTTTGAAAAATAATACATTGTCTCTAATTTCACCAAATTCCTTTAAAACCATGGATTTAGATAATAAGAATGTAAGTGCAAGTCTATTACATACTTGCTTTTCAAATTTTATATCACTTGCGGGTAAATCCAATAGAAGATGACCAAATCTACGGAAAAGAGTGAAGTGTCTTGTTTCGATATTAAAATTTCGCTTTACAACCATTACTGGATATTTTTCAATAATTATAGTTGCAAAATCAATCGAAATTATTCGCAGGGTCATCTATTTCAATTACCCTGAATTCTTTAACTTCTTACAATTGAATTATATAACAATCTTAAAGATTTTTTCCCCGGCTTTCTGTTCATGGAATACGTTTATGAAAAAAAATCTTTTTATTCCGATTAATTATTAAGATACTTATAAAAAAATTATAAACTATTCTGTTGATTTCATTCAAACTTGAATAAGGTGTAGCAAACTATTGGCGCCGGGAAATGTTATTTATCGTCGTAGGAGTATAGAGATTTTTGTGAATGGGCTTTTGATAGCATTGTTCGCTCAATCTCCGACACCGTTCCCAATGAATAAAAATGATATAAAATTGTGACAGGATGATGTCCTGATACTATAATATAAATGATGATTGTTTAATTATAAATTACCAAAAACTAAACAAATATGAAAAACAGTAACCAATTCAAACATGTACAGATTTGCATACCATGGAGATCCGTTTTAAGCAATTGCTTTAATTAAAAGCAAAATTTTTAGGGATTTTAAGATCCTGTCCAATTCAAAACCTTTAATAAAAACTTTAGATTCTAATTGTATGAAAAAGACATTACAAAAAGTGTACGTTCTTACTCTTATGGCCTTAATCGTTTCCATACCTGCATTTGCGCAGCAAAAAACTCTTCATGGATCGGTTAAGGATGATTCGGGCAATCCATTAACCGGGGCCACTGTCAAAGTGAAGGACACTAACGTTGCAACAACTGCGGCAACTGATGGATCATTTACATTGGTTGTACCTGAAACCGCACAAATTTTGGAAGTTTCCTTTATTGGTTACCAAACCAAAGATGTAGCAATAACTGATGGAGATATCAATGTACAGCTTCAGGCCTCAGATGATCAAGGTCTCGATGAGGTTGTGGTTATCGGGTATGGTACCGCTCGCAAAAAAGATTTAACTGGGTCCATGGTAACGATTCAGGCAAAGAACTTTAATAAAGGATTGATGACTGCTCCTGACCAATTGATACAGGGTAAAACTCCTGGTGTAATGGTCATCAACAATACTGGACAACCTGGAGGAGCAGCTACCGTGCGTATCAGAGGTAACTCTTCTATTCGTGCCAGTAATAATCCATTATTCGTATTGGATGGAGTTCCCATGGCTGGGAATTCTCCTCTTCCAGAGGGTCGTGGAGGATTTTCCTCAGACCGTGGTAATCCACTAACCTACTTGAACCCTAGTGATATTGCAAGCATGGATATCTTAAAAGATGCATCGGCAACCGCGATTTATGGTTCTCGTGGTGCCAACGGCGTAGTTATTATTTCCACCAAAAAAGGAAATCCTGGCACACCAGTTATTCAAATAGGAGCCTCGGCCGGTGTTTCTGGTATGCGTGAATATCCAGATATCCTGGATGCCTCAAGATTCAGAGACGCTTTACAATATTATACGCCTACAGAAGCCGCTGATTCAGATTTTGGTGGTAATGAGGATGCTTTTAAAGCTATTACTCGTCAAGCCATTACACAAAATTATTATGGAGATGTTTCAGGGGGTACGGACCATGGAAAATATCGTTTATCAGGCGGTTATTTAAACCAGAACGGTGTTATAAACGGATCTCAATTGAAGAAATATACTGGAAATTTTACGGGTAACTTCAACTTTTTGGAGAGCAAAAGGTTAGGTTTGGACTTTTCTTTATTCCTGACTCAATTGGATAATCGCTACGCTCCTATAAATGCGATGGTTGGTTCTGAAGGTAACGTGATTTCCCAGGCCATGCAATGGAACCCTACTCGTCCGTTAAAAGACGACCAGGGAAACAATACCTTTGTAAGTACTACAACCAGAAATCCCTTGACGAGTATTGATGCGTTCAAAGATCAGGCTACTACAAACACGTTTGTTGTGAACGTGGCACCATATTACAAGATTACAGACGATTTGGAGTACCGCTTTATTTATAGTGCAATGCGCCAAATTGGTAATCGTGAAGGGATGTACCGTTCAGGCTTGATTGATCCTTCAGCATCTGAAAATGAGCAGGCATTTATTTCCAATAATAATGAAACCAATTTGCAGATGACCCATACACTCTCATATAACAAACAGATTAATGAAGATTGGAGCGTTAATGCATTAGTTGGTTATGAATACCTGAATTTTAATTACCGTAACAACATGACTTTCGGAGGTGGATTCAAATATTTAGGATTGGATTACTTTGATTATTTACAATATTCACCAGTTTCGACTCGTGATATTTCCTCTTATAGGAGCCCTAAAAATGAGCTTCAGTCCATGTTCCTGCGTGGTGGATTCAATTACCAGGATCGTTATCTATTGACTGCAACAGTTCGTAGAGATGGTTCTACCAAATTTGGAAAGAATAATAAATACGCAATTTTCCCTTCGCTAGCCATAGCCTGGAATGTTGCTGAAGAAGGTTTCATGGAATCAAATGAAATCTTTGACCAATTGAAAATCAGATTAGGCTGGGGTATGACAGGTAACCAAGAGTTCCCTTCGGGAGCTTCATTAGACAGATTTGTATTTGGAAATCAAAGTGTAAGCCAAACGAACTATGGTAATGATGATTTGAAATGGGAAACGTCTTCCACAATTAATGCAGGTATTGATTTTGCCATTCTTAAAAATCGTTTATACGGATCAATCGATTATTTCAACAAGAAAACTACGGATGCTTTATTTGAGCAAACGTTGGCTCAACCAGCACCTGGAGGACGTATTTGGGTAAATCTAGATGGAGAAATTGAAAACAAGGGTGTTGAGATTGCATTAACGGGAACTATTATCAACAATACAGATTGGACTTGGGATTTAACAGGTAATGCAACCTTCTTGAAAAACAATGTTAGTGGGTTAATTGGCTATTATGAAACAGGAGCACTTAGAGGCCAAGGTTTCTCAGGTGTCTTAGGCCAGCGCATGGTCAATGGACAGCCATTAAATGTTTGGTATTTGGCAGAATATGCAGGTATTGATCCTGAAACAGGTATGAGTATGTACCGTGGACTTGACGGCAGTGTTGGCAGCGAAAATGACCCTGCTATCAATAAATTCTATGCAAACAGCCCTAACCCAACAACTTTATTAGGGATTTCAACAAACGTGAGTTATAAGGACTTTACCTTGTCAGCTAATATGAACGGGGCAATGGGACATTATTTATTCAATAATACCGCGGCAACTGTTCTAGGTATCAGTAATTTGTCCTCAAGAAATATTGGAGCACAGTTCTTTGACACTTCTGTTAAAGAATCTACTTCCAATTCGGCGGCACCTTCTACAAGATTCCTGGAAAAAGGGGATTATTTGAAATTAGCAAATCTGACCTTGAGTTATAGGGTTGGGGATATCGGCAATACTTTCAAAAATTTTAATGTTTCATTGACAGGTCAGAACTTATTTATTATTACAAAATATACAGGTTTTGATCCTGAGGTGAACACAGATGGGGCAACAAATGGAATTCCATCACTGGGTATTGAATATCTACCTTATCCTCCCTCAAGAAACATTCTGTTAGGAGTCAATTTCTCACTTTAATTCTGGGGGATATCAACGTAATTGATCATAATAAAAATTTAGACAGATGAAATTAAAATCGATATTATATATGACTTTAGCAGGGACACTTATGGCAGGGACCATATCCTGTACTAAGCTAAATGAGGAATTTAATAGTGAGCTGGAGGAAGGCGATGCATCGAATGTAGATGCTGCAGGTCTATTAACAACGGCATACAATTCTTTGAATACACCGTATCAGCAAGAGCAGCGTTGGGTACTGCAGGAAATTTCGACCGATGCGGCGATGGCTCCTACCAGAGGAGGAGACTGGGATGATAATGGGATGCACCGGGCAATCCATTTACATACCTGGAATGCCGATAACGGCTATATGAACAATACTTTTGTGAGTTTAGGAACAGCTATTTTCAATGCTACAAATGTCCTTCAATTCAACCCAAGCGCTCAACAAGCTGCAGAAGCACGTTTTTTGAGAGCCTTGACCATGTTTGATATGTTGGATTTATATGGCGTTGTGCCATTAAGAGAGGGGGAGTCGTTCGAAGACTTTCGGATAGCACCCGAAGTTTTACAACCTCAAGAAGCAATGGATTACATCATAAAAGATTTGGAAGAGATTATTGGGAGTCTCCCTGATAATGGACCCAATACTGCATACATTGCCAATAAAAATGCGGCAAGGACATTGCTCATGAAGGTATACCTCAACAAAGGAACTTTTCTGAACAGAAAAGCTCCCACTTATCCTGCCGAAGATATGAATAAGGTAGTTTCTTTGGCAAAAGAAATTACGGCTTCAGGAAAATACACGATTTCTGCCAAAGGAAAGTATTTTGATAATTTTGCTCCAGACAACGATGCAAAGTCTACGGAGAATATTTTCACCTTATTTAATAAAAATGGTGAACGCGGAGGAAGTGTAGATCGTACTTGGAATACCATCGCCCATTACAACATGAACCCGGGTGGGTGGAACGGATGGTGTACACTTTCAGACTATTATGATAAATTCAGTGCTGATGATGAACGAAGGGGCATTTATTATGATTATCCTGCCGATACAACTTCCAATAAAAAGAGAAACTATCATAGGCAGAATGTTGGATTCTTTGCTGGTCAACAATATAACTGGTCAACAAACAAACCCTTGATGGCAAGAAATCCATCTACTGCACCGCTTTCTTTTACACCAGCAGTAACAATCAGAACTTCTGGCGCGACTCTTGAAACAGCTGGTATTCGTCCAATGAAATATGCATTTGATTATGCAGTAACAGGTCAGCGCAATAATGATTGGGTTGTTTTCAGATATGCCGATGTTGTATTGATGCAAGCCGAGGCAATATTACGAGGAGGAACGGGATCTCCAGCAGAAGCTTTAGGATTAGTGAATTCAATACGCAGCAATCGCAATGTCCCCGTATTTACTGAATTGACACTGGATAACCTGTTGGATGAACGTGCCCGTGAACTTTATTGGGAAGGCTGGAGGCGTCAAGACTTGATCCGTTTCGGAAAATTTTTGGAACCTTGGCAAGAAAAAGAGGTGACAAATGACCCTAAGGTCCTTGTATTCGCCATTCCAAGTCAGCAAATTGCTGTTAATCCTAACCTGACTCAAAATGAAGGGTATTAGGTATATGCATTGCTTCTTGTCAATCTGAGATAATCAGTGCGACTGACTACTAATTGGATTTCAATCAATCAGATTGTGGATTGAAAGTCTAGGTAATTTATTGCCATCAGAAAGTGGAGAACTTTCTGATGGCAATTTTTTATTGAAATAATACGAGTTTTTCAAAGAATGACTGTCACTTGAGCATGTCACTTGAGCGGAGGGGAACTGCGAACTGCGAACCATTAAAGTCTAATTACTAAGTACTAACTACTAAATACTCCTTTCCCACCACTGAAAATGAGCCGGGGGATGGTGTTGAATTCTGCTTTGATATGTCTACCCTTCGATTCCTCAGGGTGACAGATGGTGCTTCACCAATCAACAACCGACCGTGGCTACGTGTCCCTTATAGTCTATTGTCTTGCGTCTGTTATCTATCGTCTAAATCCACACCATTAAAGTCTAATTACTAAATACTCAATATACTAACTACTAATCTCAAAGAGTCAGGAATTTTTGTCTGTATTCTTTTGGGGTCAGACCAACAAATGCTTTGAACTGTTTATTAAAGTTGGACAATGTATTTAATCCGGAGTCATAGCATATCTG
>Ga0308157_10000493_pt1 | contig 129104 bp, 107 predicted proteins | sample PhyBR1_FD_201035 | JGI IMG/M metagenome (GOLD analysis project Ga0308157, IMG submission 201035) | Phyllosphere microbial communities from UC Gill Tract Community Farm, Albany, California, United States - DLSLB.R1 | ecosystem: Host-associated > Plants > Phyllosphere > Unclassified | place... | reverse complement strand
TATAGAGGTCGAAATTTACATTTTTAAAACCGTAACAGAATATTTTTTCATAAATCAGCCAACGCAAAATCAATCCCTAATATTTGCTGCATAAAAAAGGCTGCCCTTTTCGGACAGCCTCTTTTTTTTATTGTTTCATTCTTTAGACTCTCAAAACTTCAACTAGTTTTTTTTTGAAAAGTCTTTAAACCATTTTGAATCCATCAAGTCCAAACAGCGGTATTTTTCATCAATAATCTCTACTCTGAAATTATATAAAAACATATACAGATTGTTAATTTTCTTATAATTATAATGGAACAACAAAATATTTAATGTCGATTTACTACTTTTAAACCTTTAAATCAGTTTATGAAATATTTTATACTTTTTTTATTTTTTGTTATTTCCCTAAGCTCAGTAGCCCAAACTAAAGAAATCCCTCAAAAAATTTCTGGCACAATTATCAGTGACAATACCGGAACTCCCTTATCTGATGTTAACATCATCAACATCAATCAAGTAACAGGAACCACGACTGACGAAAAAGGTAACTTTGAACTAGCAGTCACTCAAAGCGACACATTACACATTACACTTCTTGGATACGAATCTTTGCGTGTACGCGTAACCAATGACTGGATTAAAAATAAAAAAACCACTATTCAACTTACGCAAAAAGCAATACCCTTAAACGAAGTAGTCATCAGCCCTTACTACCTATCAGGTTATCTTGAAATTGATGCTAAATTGATACCTATAAAACAGGATCTTCGCTATAACATTTCAGGTTTAGGCCTTGGTTATGAAGCAGGACAATACTCACCTGATGCCTTTGGTAAAGTTCTCGGATCCATCTTCAATCCTGCAGACATGTTGTATAATTTCTTCGGCAAAAGGCCCCAGCAACTTAAAAAACTCAGAGAAATGCGAAAGGATGACACCGTGCGAAAACTATTGGAAACAAAATACGACCGCGAAACCATCTCTTTGCTCCTAGGAGTTTCCCAATCTGAAATATCAGAAATTTTAAACCGTTGCAGTTATTCCGAAGCTTTCATCAAATCTGCGAACGACCTTCAAATCATGGACGCCATAAGTAGTTGTTACGAACAATATAAAATCTTGAAGAAAAAATAATTGACAGTTAACAAAATTTAAATCCCTGTCATATCTCAACATTATTTGGGAGTGCCACCATAAAAAAAGGAGTCAACTCATCGAGCAACGGTGATTCGACTCCTTTTTTTATGCTGTCGGCTATCATTAGCAAAAAATAAGCACATTTTACAGCCTATCATAGAACAATAAAAAAACACCTTTTTATATCAATTATCATTTAGTAGTCCGAAAGTTTAAACAAAAATTACAAGTACAATTTGTCACGAGGTGTATAGATTTTAGACAAGAGAAATGTTTTTAATTAGACTATATAATATTCGTAATTGGTATTTATTCAATGTTTTGAGAAAAAAATATAGGCATAAAAAAACCGACTGAAATTTGGTTACCGTCGGTTTTTAAATGTTTTTTATTTTTATTAAATATCGTCAAAATCGATATCTGTAAAACTAGAAGTGCTTGGCACACTTTCTTCGTCTGTTTTGTCTAAAGCATATTCTTTTTTGAAATCTTTTTGGTGTCTTTCAGAGATTACTTCTTCACCTTTATGGTTTAAAACATAAGAAGTCATATCTTCTAAAATTTCTGAAAATGCGGTAAAATCTTCTTTATACAAATAGATTTTATGTTTTTTAAAATGAAAAGAACCGTCTTCTTCTGTGAATTTTTTACTTTCGGTAATCGTAATATAATAATCATCAGCTTTGGTAGCCCTAACATCAAAGAAATAGGTTCTTCTTCCAGCTCTTAAAACTTTTGAGAATATTTCTTCTTTTTCTAACATATCATTTTCTCTCATAATCTTTTCGTCATTTTTTATTTAATAGCAATCAAAAATCATAAAAATATATGTATTATCCAACAATTAAAGCAATTCTTTTTCCGAAAGTTGCTTTAAATAAAGTGATGCATAATACCCTCCAAAGTTTATTAATTGATTATGAGTACCTTGTTCAATTATCCTGCCCTCGTCAAGAATTATGATTTTATCGGCATTTTTTGCAGAAGATACCCTATGACTTATAATTATGGTAGTTTTATTCCTGCATATCTCAAAAAGGTTGTTCAGAATCGCTTCTTCGGTTTCGGTATCGACTGCTGACAGACAATCGTCGAAAAGTAAAATGGGAGGATTTTTTATAATGGCTCTGGCGATAGATACACGCTGTTTCTGGCCTCCGGACAGCGTAATTCCTCTTTCGCCCAATATCGTTTCGTAGCCATTCTTAAAACCGGTGATATTATCATGAACAGCAGCGTTTTTTGCAGCCGATTCTACTTCATTATCGGTAGCGTCTTCTTTTCCGAATTTTATATTGTTTTTGATAGTATCCGAAAATAGAAAGGCGTCTTGAGGAACAGCACCAATATTATTTCTTAAATCAAATAAGTTAACTTGACTGATTTCATTATTATCTATCAGAATCTGTCCGCTTGTAACATCGTACAGACGGGACAGCAGTGCCAAAATTGTCGATTTTCCAGAGCCAGTTTTTCCTAAAATTGCCAAAGTTTCTCCTTTGTTCACCGTAAAAGATACATTTTGCAGCGCTTTTATATTTGTATCTTCATAAGTGAAACTTACATTGCTAAATGAAATATTTCCTTCTATTTTAGAACTGTTTGGGTTTTTATTCTTTATTTCGGGAACAATTTTCAAAAACTCATTAAGCCTTTTTTGTGAAGCTTCCGCTTCCTGAACCATAGAAGAAACCCATCCTAATGAAGCAACCGGCCAAGTCAGCATGTTGACATACAGGATAAATTCTGCGATAGTCCCTATGCTCTTGATGGTGCCGTTGATGTACATTAGACCTCCAAAATAAATCACTACCAAGTTACTCACGCCAATTAATGCAATCATCAGCGGTCCAAAAAGAGCCTGTACTTTGGCAAGACTCAGACTTTTGCTTTTGCTTTCATTTGCCAAATCGGCAATATTGTCCTGATGCTGATTCTCTAATGAATATGCTTTTATGACTCTGATTCCTGAGAAAACTTCTTGGGTATAACTGGATACTTTTGATAAATACTGCTGAAAAGTGGTCGAACGCTTATTAATCTCAGAACTCAATTTAAAAATGCAGTACGACAATACAGGCAATGGTAATATTGTGTATAAAGTTAATCTTGGCGAAACATTATACATATACCCAATCACGATCGCAAAGCGGATGAAGGTGTTTATAGAATACATAACGGCCGGTCCCACATACATGCGCACTTTGGAAACATCTTCGCTGATGCGGTTCATCAAATCGCCAGTTCTGTTCTGTTTGTAAAAGTTCTGGGAAAGCATTTCGTACTGATGGAAAACCTCATTTTTTAAGTCAAATTCAATATGACGGGACATTACAATCAGCGTTTGTCTCATCAGGAACGTCAAAAAACCTGCAACAATTGTAGTGGCAATAATTAATAGAATATTGGATATCAGCTGCTGGCTTATGATGCTGGAGTCAGCTGCGCCGCTTTTGGAGAAAGCTTCTATTTGATTAAATGATTTACTAATTAATTTAGGGGTAAACAAAGAAAATATTTGTGCGATTATGGTGATAATTATACCAAGTAAGAAGCTGAATTTATATTTGATAAAATATTTATTTAAATAGCGTAATTCTTTCATTTTATGAGGATTCAGTATGGAATTGATTTTCTTCTTTGTTTAATGTCTAAATTTTAACAATTGTATTGAAATAAATATTCCGACTATTATTATTAAATATTTATTTTTAAACTAATTTTTTAAATGTATATTTATTTTTTATGTATGTTTGAAGTGTATTTTTAACAAATTCGTATTTTTCAACTAATAAAAATAGTATTATGAATGCTACTGTAACAACTGGTAAAGATCTTCAAAAAATGGATCCTGTTTTCGGACAATTGTCTTTTAATGGTCATGAGCAAATTGTTTTCTGCAATGACAAAGATACAGGATTAAAAGCAATTATTGGTATCCATAATTCGGTTATGGGACCGGCTTTGGGAGGAACGCGAATGTTCAATTACGCTAATGAATGGGAAGCTTTGAATGATGTTCTGCGTCTTTCAAGAGGCATGACTTATAAAGCAGCCATTACCGGATTGAATATTGGCGGCGGTAAAGCAGTTATTATTGGCGATGCCAAAACGCAGAAAACACCTGAATTGATGCGTAAGTTTGGTGAGTTTGTACACTCCCTTAGCGGAAGGTATATTACAGCAGAAGATGTTGGAATGGAAACTGCCGACATGGATATTGTAAGAGATGTGACTCCATATGTTACCGGTATTTCAGAAGAAAGAGGCGGATCTGGAAATCCATCACCTGTTACCGCTTTTGGTGTGTATATGGGGATGAAAGCGGCTGCAAAACAACAGTTTGGTTCCGAAAAATTAGAAGGAAAAAAAGTTTTGGTTCAAGGAATTGGACACGTAGGGGAAACTTTGGTTGAATATTTGACAAAAGAAGGAGCGCAGGTTTTTATCACTGATATCAATGAAGAAAAATTATATCAGGTAGCTTCTAAATATAATGCACAGATATTTACCGGAGAGGATCTGTACACAGCAGATGTTGATATTTATGCACCTTGTGCAATGGGAGCCACTATCAATGATACAACAGTAAATAAAATAAAAGCAAAAGTGATTGCCGGTGCGGCTAATAACCAATTGGCAAATGAAAACACGCATGGATTGATCTTGCAGGAAAGAGGCATTCTTTATGCTCCGGATTTCTTGATTAATGCAGGTGGTATTATCAATGTTTATGCCGAGTTAGCACATTATGACAAAGCAGAAATTATGCGTAAGACTGAAAATATCTACAATACTACATTGGAGATTTTTGATTACGCCACTGCAAATGGTATCACAACCCATCAAGCAGCTTTGACTATAGCTCAAAACCGTATCGATTTGAGAAAAATTGAGAATACTAAAAAATAGTTTTTAAATTAAAATTATTTTTTAGCCACAGATTCACAGATTGAATGTTTTTAATCAGTGAATCTATGGCTATTTTTTTATGGATTTTAAAGTTCTGAAATGTCGATTTAAATTTAAACGGCTATAAATTTTCATTTAAGAGAGGAAAGTATTAATTTTGCAGACTTAATTTTAAAAGTTCTTACAAGGTGGTAAACAGAAGACACATCCGCGTTAAAGTCATGCAATCCATTTATGCCATGCATCAAAATGGGTCTGATAATTTAGAAAAAGAGGAAAAATTCCTTATGCATAGTATTGACGCCATTCAAGATTTATACCTTATCATGCTTTCTTCACTCATTGAAATCTGTAAAAAAGAAACTGTCTTTTTACACCTTTCAAGCCAAAAACACTTGGCAACCAAAGAAGAACGCAATCCGAATGAAAAATTCATTAAAAACAGTATTTTTCAAATTCTTGCAGAAAACAATTCCCTTAGTATTGCTTTAGAAAATCGTTCGATTAACAATTGGACCCTGAATGATGATTACATTATTTTGTTGCTGAATGCCATTAAAGAAAGTGATGTGTATGCGAAATACATGAGCAATCGAGTGAATACTTTTGAGGAAGATAAAGAGTTTATTGTTGATATATTTTCGGATATTATTGTTCCCAACGAAAAACTGTATGACTATCTGGAAGATGATAAACTGACTTGGATTGATGATATCCCGTTAGTAAATACCCATATTGTCAAACAGCTGAAAGCAATAAAACAAGGCGAGGATGATAATTTTAGAGTTCCAAAATTATACAAAGACAACGAGGACAAGGCTTATGTGAAGGATTTGTTTAGAAAAACAGTTTTGAACGAAACGGAATTAGCAAAAGAATACATTGATAAAACGCCAAATTGGGACAGCGAGCGTATTGCTGAAATTGATACGATTATCCTGAAAATGGCAATCTGCGAATTCTTGAAATTCCCTTCTATTCCCGTGAAAGTAACCTTGAATGAGTATTTGGAGCTGGCTAAAGAATATTCAACTCCTAAAAGCAGTATTTTCATTAACGGAATTTTGGATAATCTGGTTAAAGAATTGGAAGGAAAGAAAAGAATAGTAAAGATTGGAAGAGGCTTGATGTAGAAAGATTCCTTATTTCTATTGAGATATAAAAAAAACAATTAATAAATATTAAATTTTAAATTATGGGACAAATACAACAGTTTTTACCGTTTTTATTGATGTTCGTAGTCATTTATTTTTTCATGATTCGTCCACAGCAGAAAAGAGCCAAAAACGAAAAAGAATTTGAAAACGGCTTAAAAGTAGGTGATAAAATAATTACTAAAAGCGGTATTCACGGTAAAATTGCTGAGCTTGCAGATACAACAGTAATTATTGAAACAATGGCTGGAAAATTAAAAATGGAGCGTTCTTCAATTTCTTTGGAGTTAAGCGCTACCTTGTCTAAAAAAGCTTAATCATATACTGTTATCACAATAAAAAATCCCAAATTCCGATTTAGTAACTGGAATTTGGGATTTTCTTTTTTATAAGAGACTGTTATTTTTTCTTGCCCTTTTTGCTCTTTTTCGCTTTTGCTTTCGCTTTTTTCTCTTTGAGTTTGGCTTTTAGCTTTGCTTTTTTAGCTTTTTCTTTCTTGGCTTTTTTTGCCTTTTTCGCTTTCTTCTTCGCTTTTTCTTTGGCCTTAGCTTTGGCTTTTTTCTCTTTTTCCTTTTCTTTCATTTTTGATTTGTTTTTTTTCTTCTTTTTATCCTTTTTTTCATCTGAAACTACAGCAGTTTTTTCTGTTTTTATTTCTTCAGTAGCTGCTTTTGCAATTTCTGTAGTTGGTAAAGTCACACTGGCACTGCTTGGGCTTGATGCTTTTTTAACCGCTGTGGATCTTGAAGCAACTGGTTTTGCTGGAGCAGGTTTTGCCGTAGCAGGTTTTGCCGTAGCAGGTTTTGCTGAAGCTAGTTTTGCTGAAGCTGGTTTTGCTACCACAGATTTAACAACAGCCGGTTTGACAGCCGCCGGTTTTGCTGCAGTAGTTCTAACTGTTCTAGGTTTTGGTGCCGGTTTAGAAATAGCCGCCTTTGGAACTTCTTTATTTTCATTTATTGGCGATTCTGGAAGTATCACTTTTTCAGGAGTGGGCTGATCTTCTTTTTTTTCTATCATAATTAGTAATTTTTAGTAATTATTTAATTTTATCTTGATACTGAATTGGGAAGTTTTTCTGAAAATTATTTCAGTGTTACCAAATTGTTTTCGGTATATTAACAAATGTAATGAATATTTTAATGCTCCAATGTTAAGGTTTTACTGATTTAAGGAGTCTGTTTTTAATTTCGAAGCAAGAAAATTGGCATTGTTTTTAATAAAAAATCCCAAACTTCAGCAGTACTGAAATTTGGGATTTTGTAATCTGGAGTTTAATTTTTTTACCTGTATTTATCATTTAGACCAATATTATCCAAAATCATGGGTTTTATTTTTTCAATTCTCGAGAGTTTGGTTTCTTCTCGTTTGGCCGTCTCAATATATTCGATAAATTCTTTCTGTTTGTAAGGACTGAACTTTAAGAAAGCATCCTTTAATTGGATATCCTCATCAAGTTCCTTTTGCAGTAAATCAGGGATTACGGTTGGTTCTGTTACTTTTTTGGGTTTGATGATTTTACCTTCGTTTTGAATAGCTTCTTGGATATAGGCGAGAATCTCCTTTTCATTGATTTCATCTTTGGATGTAAACCGCCATTGGCGCAATGATTTGGTGACTCCCTCATTTGCATTGACCAAATGCTTTTTCTCATCTTTGAGATAAGCGCCATTAAAAAACCAAAGTGTGAAAAATTTTTTGAACCCTCCAACGCCGACAATATTTTTATTATCCAGTACATAGACACATCCTCCCCATTTATTGGTTTCGATCAATGCTGTTTTGGCTATAATTGCCTTCAAAACATCCAATTCATTAACCCAATGGTTAATCATGTCCATATAGCTATCATTTTAATTTTACTTTTTCAAATAATCCCCGCCAGCAGTCAATTCGGCTATTCGTACAATTACCTCTACTGCTTTTTGCATGCTTTCAACAGGAACATACTCGTATTTTCCATGAAAATTATGACCGCCAGCAAATATGTTTGGACAAGGAAGTCCTTTGTAGGATAATTGAGATCCGTCAGTTCCTCCTCGAATAGGCTTGATTAGTGGCTTAATGCCAAGTTCTTTCATTGCTTTTTCGGCAATGTTTACAATATATTTTACGGGAACAACCTTTTCTTTCATATTGTAATACTGATCATTTACTTCTGCAATAACAATATCTTCACCGAATTGTTTAGCAAATTTTTTGTTGATTTTTTTGGTTATTTTATGAATCAGTTCTTTTCTTTTTTCAAATTTTTGTTTGTTGTGATCGCGTATAATTAGTTCCAAAACAGTTTCTTCTATCCTTCCAGATAAATGATGTACGTGAAAAAAACCTTGGTATCCTCTGGTTTGCTGTGGAGTTTCACCTTCAGGCAATTGATTAATGAAGTCATTGGCAATAAGCATCGAATTAATCATTTTTCCTTTGGCATAACCAGGATGAACGCTTTTTCCCTTGAAAGTAATTTTAGCTCCAGCGGCATTAAAATTTTCATATTCAAGTTCTCCTACCTGACTGCCGTCCATGGTGTAAGCCCATTCTGCCCCAAATTTTTCAACGTCAAAATGATGAGCTCCCCGTCCAATTTCTTCATCAGGCGTGAATCCGATTCTGATTTTTCCGTGTTTAATTTCAGGATTTTTAACTAGGAATTCCATGGCGGTTACAATCTCTGTAATACCTGCCTTGTCATCGGCTCCCAATAAGGTTGTTCCGTCAGTTGTGATTAATGTTTGTCCTTTGTATTGTAATAAGTCTTTGAAATAAGAAGGAGAGAGGATAATGTTTTTTTCTGCATTTAAAATAATGTCTTTGCCATCATAATTAGGGATAATCTGCGGTTTTACATTCGCTCCTGAAAAATCAGGAGAAGTGTCAAAATGTGAAATAAATCCAATAGTAGGTACTTCGTGATCAACATTGCTGGGTAGTGTCGCCATGATGTAAGCTTTGTCGTCTATGGTAACATCTTCCAGTCCGATGTTTTTTAATTCGTCAACTAATTTATTGGCTAAATCCCATTGTTTAGCTGTACTTGGTGTTGTGTTTGAACTTGCATCCGATTCGGTGTCTATAGTGACATAACTTATAAAGCGATCAATTATATGTTGCATGGTAGTTATTTTTTTGCAAAGATAGGTAATTAAAAAAGAGAGTGATTTGTTATGCTTACTGATAGTTTAAACAAAAAAATCCGTTTTTCAACGGATTTTTCAATTAAAGGGCGTAATTAAAAGTAGGTTAGATTAATTTATTTTTGTTTGGTAATAATTATTTTGTTGTTTTTTCGGCGGCTATTTTAGCTTCTGCCGCGGCAGCTTTCTCAGCTTCGGCGGTTGCTTTAGCGATTTGCTCTTCTAACATTGTTGATTTTTCCAATGCTAATTTGGCTGTTTCAACTAATTTTTGATCTGCTTCTTCTTTTTCCTTTTTTAGTTTAGCAACATCTTTTGCTAATTTGTCTTGAGCAACTTTCGCAGCCTCAATCTCTTTTTTGTAAGCAGCTATTTTTTCCTTGGAGATTTTTTCTGATTGTTCAGCGGCTTTTTTGTCTATTTCAGCTTGTGCTTTGGCAGCAATAGCGGCTTCTTTTGCACTTTTGTTTGCAGCGTCCTTGGCAGCTTCTGCGGCTTTTCTTTCTGCATCGGCTTGTGCCTTATCTGCAATAGCTTTTTCCTTAAGTGCTTTTTCGGCAGCTTCTTTTGCTTCTGCAGCTGCTTTTTCTTCGGCTATTTTTGCTTGAGCATTTGCTTTTTCAGCCGCTTTTTGGGCTTCTTCACTTGCTTTTTTATCAGCCTCTGCTTTAATTTTGGCTGCTTTTTTATCTGCCTCTTGTTGTGCTAAATACGCTTTTTCCTGATCCTTTAAATCTTGTATTTGCTTTTTAAAATCAACAGGTGCTTTTGTTGTAGTTGTAAGAGATGTTTCTGTACTTGTAGTTTCATCTTTGGTTTCTTGGGCGAAAAAGAATTGTGAAAAAGTAAGCAGAATGATACTAATAGGTAATTTTAAATTCATTTATTTTACAGGTATTAGATTGATTTAGGAAAGGCAAATATAACTTTTTTTTTAAATTTTAATTTTTTTCCAATTTAAATATTTTAATTTTTTATTAAAGCTGTATTTAAATTTGTTGTATGAGTAAATTTAATTTAAATACCCTACATTTTTATATAGTAAAATTACTTTATTTCTAATAAAGCATTGTACACATGTATTTTATAAAAAATCATGTAATGTGTTTATACAAAAAAAAATCCGCTATACTAGCAGATTTTTTTTATAACGAATCGGAATTTATTCTCCTTTTTTTGAGACTCCTTTACTTTTATCGGTATCCATCAATTCCATAAGTTTCAAGCCTAATAAACCGCTCATGGATCCATCGGTGCCATTGCTTCCGGAAATAAGGACGTCTGGAATAACCTTGATTTTTCCCTTACCAATTTCTTCAGTGATTTTATATTTTGTAAAGTTATCACCACCCATTGCAGAAACCTGCAGTTGGTAAGCTTCGGCAGTAGATTTACCGATTGCCATAATTTTTTCAGCTTCGGCAAGTCCGGTTTTGGAGATTCTTTCGGCTTCTGCGCTGGCTGTAAGTTTGGTTGCTTCAGCTTGTGCACCTGCTCTTGCTTTTGTGGCTTCGGCTTCGGCATTGGCTCTCATTTTTGTAGCCTCGGCTTCAGCATTAACGTTAAGTTTCAAACTTGTCGCATCTCCTTCGGCTTTTTTAACGGTTGCATCAGCGGTTCTTTGAGCAATTTCAACACTTTGCGAAGCTTTTACAATCTCTTTCTGCATATCGGCGATAGCAGTTTCTTTTTCCATTCCCTGACGCTGTTCTTGAGCCATTTTTTGGATTTGGTAGGTTTTTTGTTCTTCTTCGGCAATTTTCCTGTCTGTCAATGTTTTCATCAATGATTCCGGAGGGACAATGTCTCCTATCAAAGTATCCACTGCATTAACATTGTATTCGTCCAAAACAACTTTAATATGATTTTTTGCCGATTCCTGACGTTCTTTTCTGGTGGAAAGGAATGAAATCACATCGCTTTCTTGAGCAGAGTTTCTAAAATAATTTCCAATTGTTGGTTCCAATACCTGAGAAACCAAATTGTTCATGCTTCCAAAACGAGCAATTACCTTTGGTGCTTCATTGGCAGGAACATGAATGATTTGTGAAACATCCAGATTGAAAGGGAAACCGTCTTTGGAACGAACCGTTATCGTAGAAAGATTTTGATCCAAATTATGGGATTCACTTCTGGCATCAGCCCAGTTCAATACTAAGTTTGTTGTCGGAACTGGTTCTAATTTTGTAGTATATTTGTTTAGGGCATATTTTCCAGGACCAAAAGGTTCCATCCAAACACCGCGTTGTCCTTTTGAAACAATATTTCCGTGTTTGAAAGTATCGCCTGTTACATCTTGTCCATCTTCGCCAATATAGGAAATCACAACACCAACATAACCAATAGGCACATCAGTCATTGGAGTTTGCTCAATTTGAATTGCCCATGAATTAATGTAATAAGAACCTGCAAGTATAACCTGCGGTTGTAATCCACGATTACCTCCATTTTTTAAGAATTGATCAAAATCCTGAAAATTATTATGGTTATCGACAAATTTTCCGGCAATTTGTCCAATTGGAATAGGTTCACCATCCATGGCGGTAACAATTCCAACCATGTTTTCAGAAATTACTACTTGTGGAGTTACAATTACTTCGAATAAATGTGTGTTAATACGATACGATCCTGTTGTAACAAAAGCCGATTGTCTTCCTTTTTGACCTCCGTTATCAAGAAACATGGTTGCATCCTGAAAATTATCCGAGTTCACTTTTTGAGCAAGAATACGACCTGTGGGAATTTCGGTACCGTCTTTACTCAATAATAAACCGATGTTTCCTTCGGGAATTATAGTAAATGATTGCATATCGATTGAAAACTGCCAAGGCCACATAGCCCAATAGAGTCCTGGAGCAAGTGTTTGGGCTTGATACCCTGCTTCGCCTTTGGTGGCAATTATTCGACCATCTGGCAATGATTTTTGAGAACCAAAGAGAACGAATTTTTTGGTAACAAGACCAATCTTGTTTTCTGGAACGATTACCATTCCAAAGAAAACACGCAAAACAAATTTGTAAAACAGAAGGGATAGAACAATTAAGAATATCCACCAATAAGTAAAGATCAATTCCATAATGATGTGAGGGTTTAGATTACAAACATAGATTTTTTAAGTATATCTTATGTGAAAATCCTAACTTATTTTGCTGGAATTTTCTTTTATTTTTTAATGTTTTTGTATCGATTAGACTCGTGTTTTTATTTATTGTTACATTAGATTTATTAAGTAATTTGCAGTCTATTTAATAAATAAATTATGGTATTATTTCATCAATCAATAGTTAAGGCAAAAGCACTTATCAATACTGGATTTGGCAGTAGTGCATCTACTACGGGTGGTCGTTTTATTAATAAGGACGGATCGGTAAATGCTACCAAAAAAGGTATTGGATTTTTTGACCGGATCAGTTGGTACCACACGATGTTGGATATGCCTTCATGGAAATTCCTGTCGATTCTGTTATTATTTTACATTAGTATAAATTTTGTGTTTGCCCTGCTTTATTTTGGAATCGGAATTGAGCATCTTAATGGGATTGCTATCGATGATAATATATGGGGGCAGTTTGGTGAAGCTTATTTTTTTAGCGCACAAACCTTCACGACAGTTGGATATGGCCACATTAGCCCGACGGGATTTTACACGAGTGCCTTGTCATCTGCCGAAGCATTAATGGGCTTGCTAAGTTTTGCCATTGCCACAGGCTTGTTTTTTGGACGCTTTAGTAAACCTGCCATTTACCTGAAATTTTCTCCTAATGCAATTATTGCTCCATTTAATAACGGAAAAGCATTGATGTTTAGACTCGCTCCCTATAAAAACACAAACTATATTGATGCCGAAATAAGTGTTACCCTTGGAATGCAATTGGAAGAAAATGGCGTGATGACTAATAAATTTTACACATTGGATTTGGAATATCAAAAAATTAATTCACTCGCGTTGACTTGGACAGTGGTTCATCCCATTACGAATGAGAGTCCCTTGTATGGATTTGTAGCAGCCGATTTTGAAGCGATTTCGGGCGAAATAATTGTTATTGTAAAAACTTTCGACGATATGTTTAGTACCACTGTTGCTACCAGAACTTCATACACTTTTGAAGAAATTATATATGGAGCCAAATTTAAGCCGATGTACAATAAGAGTGAAAATAACCAAAGTACCGTTCTCGATTTGAGGTTATTAAATTTATTTGAGAAGGTCGATGTAGATCGGTAACTTCAAAAAGAAATGGCGTTTAATTTTAATTTTTTGGAGCAGAAAAAGAAGGCATTTTCAGCAAGCATAGTCCCGCTTTTCGTTACACACAAGCGATAGCGAACTGACGAAGTAATCTTGTGGGCTGAACCCCAGCCCACAAGGATTTTCACTGTAATCGGGGCTAAAGAGAAACATTCGTTCCTTTTTGTTGTCATTCAAAGAAAACAATCCACAATTTTTCTACAATCAAGATTAGATAGAAACAAGTAATTTTTCTCTTAAAATGCGAACACCTTCAGAAGCTACATTTGTAATTACTTCCAGTGGATTTCTAAGATTTGGAATTTTTATAGGTTTGGGATCAATATAATAAATAGGTGTAGTTTTTGGTGTATAATTAATCAAGCTCGCAGCAGGATACACTTGTAATGAAGTTCCAATTATGGCAAAGTAATCTGCTTGCTCCGTTAAGTCAATTGCTACTTCCAAAGCAGGAACTTGTTCATTAAACCAAACAATATGCGGGCGAAGCTGATGGCCATGCTCGTCAAAATCTCCTATATTTATGTCATCTTGCCAGTCCAATATAAAATTTTCATTTTTGGAACTTCTCACTTTTAATAATTCACCATGCAAATGGGTAATTTTTGTGCTTCCGGCTCTTTCGTGCAAATCATCTACATTTTGGGTAATGATGTAAACGTCAAAATCATTTTCCAGTTCGGCTAAAATTTGATGTCCCAAATTTGGCTGTACATTTTTTAATTGCTTGCGTCTTTGGTTGTAAAAATCTAAAACCAATGCGGGGTTTTTACGCCAGCCTTCGGGCGTTGCTACGTCCATTACATCATGACCTTCCCATAATCCATCGCTATCGCGAAATGTTTTGATACCACTTTCTGCACTAATTCCGGCTCCTGTGAGAACCACTAATTTTTTTTTCATCTGTAAAGGATTTGATTATAAAACTAGCCTTTTTTAGTATTTTAGCCAAAAAAAAAATAAGGAAATGATTGATATGAATTACCTCGATTTTCTTGAAAATATTCTAACTGACAATAGAAAGGAAAGATTTTTGAATGTTCTTGCAAATCGAACCAAACATTTTACAATTGCGGTTGAAGATGTTTTTCAGATGCATAATGCCAGTGCGGTTATGAGAAGCTGTGAGGTTTTTGGGATTCAGGAGTTGCATGTAATTGAGGAACGTTACGGAAAACGCATCGATAAGGAAATTGCGATGGGTGCTCAAAAATGGGTTGACATTTCTACCTACGACAGTGTAACAAATTGTGTTGACACCTTAAAAAACAAAGGGTATCAAATTATTGCCACGACGCCACACGAGAATGATTGTTTGTTAGAGGATTTTGATATTTCAAAGCCAAGTGCCTTGTTTTTTGGTACCGAAAGAGATGGATTATCAGAAGAGATTATACGAAGAGCAGATGGTTTTCTTAAGATTCCGATGGTAGGTTTTACCGAGAGTTTGAATATTTCGGTTTCGGCGGCGATTATTATTCAGAATCTAATGAATAGGTTACACAATTCGAATATCAACTGGCAATTGACCGAGGAAGAGATTCTTGAAAAAAGATTGGATTGGGCAAAGAAGTCAATTAAGGATATCAAAAGGATTGAGGCGAGGTATTTTGAAGAATTATCAATTAAAAAGTAATTTCACTTTTTGAAATTACATTTGCAATATCATTTTGATTTAAAAGATAACGATACAAATCATGGGCCCCAATTGCTTATAAATGTTTACCTCATTTATAAACATTAAGTTGTCTTTTTATATAAATCTGCCTGATTTAATTACATTTTGAATTTCAATGTTTTATGATTTTTAAATCAAATTTAAATATAAGAAATTATAAACTTCATTTTGAGCAAAAAAAAACATTCTTAACTACTAATTATTTTTGATCATAAAATAATTACAACTCTTTCCTGAACGTTTTTCTTCGGCAGTGAATAACAGGATTAAAATTCTTCCAAATCAGCTGAATGGCTATATTATCGGACAACTCAGGTGTTCTGAAACAATTTTCGATTCCGTTTTCAGTAAACGTTTTATGATATTCATTAAAAATAACTGCTGTTACTCCCTTATTCTGATATTCGGGGTGCACTCCAATAAGATAAAATAAAACATCCTTACTACTACGTTTAGCTTTCAATAAATGTAAAAAACCAAAAGGAAATAATTTCCCATTGGCCTTTTGAAGTGCCTTGGAAAAACTGGGCATTACAATTGCAAATGCGACAAGATTGCCATCTTTATCCTCCACATACTTTATATATTCGGGATTGATAAAACTGATGTATTTATTCTTGAAATATTCTTTCTGAACATCAGATATAGCTACAAATGAAGACAGCTTAGCATAGGATTCATTAAATAAATCAAACATTTTGTCTACATAAGGCATTACATCCTTGGTTGATTTAAAATTAATCGGTTTAAGCTGGTATCTTTTTTTGACTAATTCATTAATCTTTTCAAAAAATTCTGGCTTGGCATTCGCAAACGGAAATTTATTTTCTACATATTCCTTCTCGGTAACGTAACCTAATTGCTCAAAATGCACTGCGTAATAAGGATAATTGTACCAAGTAATCATGGTTCCTAATTCATCAAAACCTTCTGTCAAAACACCAACTTTATCCAAATTTGAAAATCCCATCGGACCTTCCACATATTCCAAATTATTTTTTCGACCCAATTCATATACTTTTTCAAGCAATGCTTTTGTCACCTCAATATCATCTACAACATCAAACCAACCAAATCGAACCTTTCTTTTTTCCTGCTTATTCACCTCATCCCAATTGATAATCGCAGCAATTCTGCCCACAATCGCATTATTTTTATAAGCCACATAAAAAGTCGCCTCAGCACTATTAAAAGCAGGGTTTTTGGTTTTATCAAACGTTTCCAGTTCGTCTGCAATCAATGGCGGAACCCAATATGGATTGCCTTTGTATAAGGAAAAAGGAAATTTTATAAACTCAGTTAATTCTTTTTTTGTTTTGGCTTCTTGTATTGTAATCATTATTTCTTTTGGAGAATTATTTTACTTCTTCGATTTTTTAAAGCTATTTTTGGTATTGGTCTTTTTGGCCATTTTATTGGCAGCTTCCTCTTCCTTGGTCAAAAGTAGCACTTCCTTGTAGCGTCCATCATATCGCCATGACACACCCACACCGCCATAAAGCATTGAAGGAGTATCCTTAAAATTAGTACTTATGGAAGCATCGACCTGTAAGTTTCTGTTAATTAAGTAAGCCGCACCTCCACGCACAATGGCATCACTGTAAAAATCACTTTTTATCCCTTGATTTTCTACAAAGGCAGACCATTTTTTATTAAATCCTTTAGTCAAAGTTAGGATATAACTCAAACTTGGATAATCCGTAGCGACATAATTGTAAATAACATTGGTTACAAAAACCCATGAGCCATCACCCAAATGGTTTTGCAAAATCAAAGCCACTTTTGGAGAAATGCTTGCATCTGGTGTAAAATAATACGGATTGTTAGCACCCGTAAAATTGGCACCGGCAAAAACTGCTACAGCAGGTATAAATTGATGCCAATTGAATTTATGATTGGCTTTCCAGCTATAAAGATTCACCTCTCTTTTATATCCTTTATTCGGGTCATAAATCAAATACTTTGCACCTAATACACTTTGTTTAAAATCGGATTTATCAACACTATAAATCGAATAATTAAATGTTTCCTTTACATACTGCACATCTGCAATAAACTCCAAATTTTCCATGAACGCTCCATAGCGTAATTCAAAATCTACTCCAAAACCATTGGCATTATATCTTGCCAAATTATGATCTTCAGTAATCCCAAAAACACCTGTTTCCACTTGCGCAACTGTTTTTCCAACAGCAAAAGCCGACATTGACTCTCCCGGTCTATTGGAGTTAATTTCATCTGTGTGTTGTCCGTAGTGAACCATCGGAAGTAAAAGAAGAGAGGCCGCAACTACTTTTTTGATATTGAACATACTAATTTATTTGAGTGAAAGGGTATAACGCTTTCCAAATGTACTATATTTTATTGTAACTATCATTTGGTTAAAATTCATTTAAAAAATTATTTAAAGCCAAATAATTCATAGCCAAATTTATTTCAAGAGCAGTAACAAAAGGCATTTTTGGTTAGATGGCACCTGCTCTCCGCTATATTTTTTTCTTTTTAAAGGAAAAAGAAAAAAGATGCCGCTTCGATCAGGGCTAACAGTAAAAATATTGCATTTTTGTTATGATTTCCAACCCATTATTTATCATTCAAAAAGGCAATCAATTCTTGGGTCGCTTTTCCTCGATGACTTATAACGTTCTTGGTTTCCAATGAAAGTTGTCCAAAAGTTTCCTCAAAACCTTCCGGTTTAAAAATCGGATCATAACCAAAACCCTGGTTTCCCATTTTTTCCAAAGTAATCACACCACGAACAATTCCTGTAAAAAGATATTGTTCTCTTTTTAAGTTTAAGGCGATAACAGTTTTAAATTGGGCATTTCTATTACTTTCCGATTTTAAATTCAAAAGCAATTTATCCATATTATCATCAGCCGATTTTTGCTCACCGGCATATCGCGCCGAAAATACTCCCGGCTCTCCATTCAAAACAGCTACTTCGAGTCCGGTATCATCAGCAAAACAATCGAAACCATATTTTTCGGTCACATAATTGGCTTTCAGAATGGCATTCCCTTCAATGGTATCAGCTGTTTCAGGAATATCTTCCAGACATCCTATACTTTCCAAACTGATAATTTCAATACTTGGAGGCAACATGCTTTGTATTTCCTTGATTTTATTTTTGTTATTGGTAGCAAAAACAATTTTCATACTATCACTATTAAATTAAGAATTCAAAAATACGTTTTGTAATCAACTAATGAAAGAAACATTTTATTTGCATTGGTGAGATTCACAATTGTAGTAAAGATATTGACTAAAAAAATCTTTTAACATGATTCTTTTCATTAATAAACAAAAAACTGGTCGGAAGGCGTTAAAATACAGTTAAAATACTTGTTTTCAGTGTTTTATAAAATAAAAAATTATAAATTTGAATTGTGGTTTTGATTAATTACTTGAGATATAATATCACAAATATTTAAGTATTAGAAAAAATATCTCAATAGTCAGCTATACCGAATTATAGTACCGTATAAGTTAGATAATGATAAATCAGAACTACAAAGTTGGAGGGTCTCAAAAGGACCCTCCTTTTTTATGTAAAATTTAAAAACTTAGAAAAAATTAAATCACATGGAAACTATCAAACCTCTCGACGAAATAGCAACTGTAACTTTGGGCAATGGGACTATAAAACAATTTGCCAAAAGTTTAAGAATGACTTTTATCAATAAAAAAAAGTTTAATGGGAATGTCTGTTTTGTCAATAGTGATGAATTACGTTCTGAGTATAAAGACCTATTTACCCAAGATAATTTATATGATTACCTCTATGCTGTTTGGTATTCAGTAAATTTATTAGAAAATCAAAACGAATATGTTAAAACAAATTTTCAAGACTTACCTATACCCACTGATAAAAACAAATTTTGGGAATTGGTAGAATTGGGTGAAGAGTTACGTCAAATTGATTTGTAAAAACAACATTTATCTTTAATGCTTCGTCACATTCGTTAAATTGTCAGGAAAATAAGAATCTGATAGATGTGCAAATTCATCACCACGCATGAAAATATTGATATCTACTTCACCATAACTGTTTTTTCCGGCTGCTGCCAAAAGTTCGTTCGCAGCATGTAAAGTATTTTTATGAAAATGATACACTCTTTCGGATTTATCGGTTACCACCAAACCTTTCATAAGCATTTTGTTTTGAGTGGCAACTCCTGTCGGACATTCATTATTATTACAGCGCAAAGCCTGAATGCAACCTAACGAAAACATAAATCCACGAGCCGAATTGCACATATCGGCACCCAAGGCTATTGCACGCAAAATCGAATAACCCGAAATGATTTTACCACTGCAAATCACTCTTATTTTATCACGAATACCCAAGCGAACTAATGTTTTGTTTACAAAAATAAGCGCCGGTTCAAAAGGCATTCCCACTCCGTCTGCAAATTCAAGTGGTGCTGCTCCAGTTCCTCCTTCGGCGCCATCGACAGTGATGAAGTCGGGGAAACAATTTAGATGGATCATTTCGTTGCAAAGGTCTTCAAATTCGGAAGTTTCACCAATACACAATTTAAAACCAATTGGTTTTCCATTTGATAATTCACGCAAATGGGCAATAAACTCAACCAATTCCTTGGCATTTTGAAAAGCACTGTGACTTGGCGGAGAAAGAATAGTTGTATGTGGCTCTACTCCTCTTATTTTTGCAATTTGTTCGGTATTTTTTTGTGCGGGCAGAACGCCTCCGTGACCTGGCTTTGCGCCTTGCGATAATTTGATTTCGATCATTTTTACCGCATCAAGATTGGCTTTTTCGCAGAATTTATCAGCATCAAAACCGCCTTCAGAATTACGGCAACCAAAATATCCTGTACCTATTTGCCAACATATATCGCCACCACTTTGGTGAAAATGTGTCAATCCGCCTTCTCCTGTATTATGATAAAAATTTCCTTTTTGTGCGCCTTTGTTGAGTGCTACAATAGCATTTTCACTCAAGGATCCAAAACTCATCGCAGAAATATTCAACAAGGAAGCCGAATACGGTTGTGTACAATCTGGTCCGCCAACTAAAACGCGCGGCAGTTCATGATTGACAGATGCCGGAAACATGGAATGTTTAATTCCTTCATAACTGGACTGGTTTAAAACCAACTGTGTTCCAAAAGGAGAAGTGGCATCAATGTTTTTGGCTCTTTGATACACCAAGGAACGCTGATTTCTTGAAAACGGTTTTCCATCGGTAGTGCGTTCTATGAAATATTGCTGAATCTCGGGAGCAATCATTTCAAACAAATAACGGAAATACCCCAAAACAGGAAAGTTTCTTAAAATGGCATGCTTTTGCTGAATGGTATTATAAAAGCCAACAAGTATAAGAATTATCATTATTGCCGAAAAAACAAATCCCGTTTTCAAGAAATAATTAAACCCGAGAGAAATTAGTAATAATGCTACACCAATAATGAATAACTGTTTTCTCATGATAATACAATATAAAGTTAATGTATGCTTTTGTTTTAAATATGATTAAATACTAAACTGGTAAAAACTTTGGCTCCTAAATAATCCGTCGCAGATTAGGTATAACGCAACCTCACAAATACATGTTTAATTCCTTTTTTATCCGATTCCCTTTCGTCAATTTCAAGAATGTTAGTCATCGATTTAAGCATTGGGGTTAACTTGGAAAAACCATAATTTCTAGGGTCGAATTCTGGTTTTTTCTTTACGATAAGGTTACCCACATCAGCAAGGAATGCCCAGCCATCATCATCTCCAATAGCATCGAGAGTATCTTCGATAAGTTCGATGGTTTGAGCATCAATTTTATTGGAAACTTCTTTTTCTGGAGTTTTTTTAGATTCTACGACAGCCATCGTGGATGCAGGTTTTGGCGACTTAATTGGGGCATTGGTGGTTTTTCGGGTCTTTTTGATGGCACCATCCAAAACTTCAATAAAAATAAATCGGTCACAAGCACTGATGAAAGGTTTTGGCGTTTTTTTCTCACCAATTCCAATCACTTTCATACCCGATTCTCTCAAACGAATAGCCAAACGGGTAAAATCACTATCACTGGAAACAATACAAAATCCGTCCAATTTTCCGGAATACAATAAATCCATCGCATCGATAATCAAGGCCGAATCCGATGAGTTTTTCCCAACTGTATAACTGTATTGCTGAATGGGAGTAATAGCGTGCTCCAGTAAAACCGATTTCCAGCCGTTTGCATTTGGTTTGGTCCAATCAGCATAAATCCTTTTGGTAGTGGGAGTTCCGAACTTGGCGATTTCTTCCATCATTCCTTTTACGTTGCTATAAGGAACATTATCAGCATCAATAAGAACGGCGAGTTTTAATTCTTTTGTGGATTGTGACATGAATTTTAAAAATGAAAAGTTCTTCTCAAAGATACAGGATTATTGTTAGAACATAAAAGTTAATGTTTGCTTAGACAATTATCGAAAATCACCACACCTTTAACGAAAGATAAAAGTAAAAACTTACCAATGATAAATAAAAACCTATTTTGTTTAATACTATTCGTAGTCATTTTAATTTTCAACGTTATTACAAACAAAAAAAAACCTTGTCCAAATTATTTATTTGTCCAAGGTTTTTAGTTTGTACAAAAAGTGACGAGTAAAACTTATTTTCAAAAAATAAGTAGCTACGCTTTAATTTCAACGTGCTCTTCAACCAATTCTGAAACCTGAATATTCGCAATCAGTTTCACATTTTCGCCTAAACCCAACCCACCCGTATCTGTGAGTATGTTCCAAGTCATTCCAAATTCCATGCGATTGATAATTCCGGTGATTTCAAAACCATGTTTTAAAACACCTTGCCCACTATTTTGTGAACCACCATATTCTACATCCAACGTAATTGGTTTGGTAACTCCTCTTAAGGTTAAGTTTCCACCCATTTTGTAATCGCTGCCACCCGTATTTACAAACGAAGTGGATACAAAGGTGATTTTTGGATATAGATCTGCGGCAAAGAAATCACCATTTTGCAAGTGCTCATCACGTTGTGCCTGATTGGTATCAATACTTTTAACATCTATTTCAAAAGTTACTTTGGCATCATTAAAATCATTACCATTAGTAACTATTTTTCCATCGAATTTGTTAAATGAACCAGTAACATTAGAGATCAGTAGATGCTTAATTTTAAACAGTACCTCGGTGTGTAGTGGGTCAATGACCCATGTTGTTGTATTTGTCATGATTTTTTGATTTAAATTTTATTTATAATTCAAAAGTACTTAAATTCACTACCTAAAGTATAGTAGTTACCTTTAGGTAATTAGTTACCCACAAGTAAGTCCTATAAAAAAAATTAGAAAGCGATGAATCAAAAAGAAGTAGTTTGTCAACAAAGATTGATGATCACAAGAGATGCCATGGAAGTAATTCAGGGCAAATGGAGAATACCCATTGTTCTTTCATTGACATTTGGCAATAAAAGATTTGGAGAGATTCAACGAGAAATTGTTGATATATCTCCAAAAATGTTGTCCCAAGAATTAAAAGCTTTGGAAACGAACAAAATTATCACAAGAACATTGTATGACAGTATGCCTATAACTGTAGAATATTCTCTAACACCATTAGGACTGACGATGAAAACATTACTTGATGAAATTTTAAACTGGGGCATTCATTTTCGGAAAGAAATTGTTGGAAAGTAGATTGTCAACTTGTTTTTTGTCAATTTATTCCGAACCAACTGTACTAGCCCTGATGGAAATGGAAAGCCTCGATGGAATAAACCTATTTTTTCTTGTGCTGGCAGAGCGACCAAAGGAAGCTCCTGCCGGCACAATAGAAAAAAAGGTTTATGACTGAGAGCTTGTAATGGACAGCAGGATTAAGCTCCTTAAAAATAAATTTACTTTCAAGATGCTAATACATTATAAATATTTATTTTTGCAACTTCTTAAAATTAATAGTACTACATATTATATATTATGGTAAAAGATTTATTCGAAAGAATTCAAAACAATAAAGGGCCTTTAGGAAAATGGGCTTCACAAGCAGAAGGTTATTTTGTTTTTCCAAAATTAGAAGGAGAGTTAGGACCTAGAATGAAATTTCAGGGAAAAGAGGTTTTAAACTGGAGTTTAAATGACTATTTGGGTCTTGCAAACCACCCAGAAGTACGTCAAGCAGATGCTGATGCGGCTGCTGAATATGGTGCTGCTGCACCAATGGGAGCACGTATGATGAGTGGACACACCAAATATCACGAGCAACTGGAGCAAGAATTGGCTGCTTTTGTAATGAAAGAATCAGCTTATTTATTGAACTTTGGTTACCAAGGAATGGTGTCTACAATTGATGCCTTGGTGACTAGAAACGATGTAATTGTGTACGATGTTGATGCACACGCTTGTATTATTGACGGTGTTCGCCTTCATAGTGGAAAACGTTTTACCTACAAGCACAACGACATCGAAAGCATGGAAAAAAACCTGGCACGTGCTACAAAACTTGCCGAAACAACTGGTGGTGGTATTTTATTTATTACAGAAGGTGTTTTTGGTATGCGCGGTCAACAAGGAAAGTTAAAAGAGATCGTTGCAATGAAAGAAAAATACAATTTCCGTTTGCTAGTTGATGATGCGCACGGTTTTGGTACACTTGGAAAAACAGGTGCCGGAGCTGGTGAAGAGCAAAATTGTCAAGACGGAATCGATGTTTATTTCTCTACGTTTGCCAAATCAATGTCAAATATTGGTGCTTTTATAGCAGCTGACAAAGACATTATTGATTACCTAAAATACAATTTACGTTCTCAAATGTTTGCCAAAGCATTACCAATGATTCAAACAATTGGTTCATTGAAACGTTTACAATTATTGCGTGACAACCCACAATTAAAAGACAAATTATGGGAAAATGTAAATGCATTACAAGGTGGTTTAAGAAGCAAAGGATTTAACATTGGTGACACTAACACATGTGTTACGCCGGTTTATCTAGAAGGAAGCGTACCAGAAGCAATGGTTATGGTAAATGACTTAAGAGAAAACTATGGTATCTTTTTGTCAATTGTAATTTATCCGGTTATCCCAAAAGGAATGATTTTATTGCGTGTTATCCCTACCGCTTCACATACATTAGAAGATATAGCCGAAACACTTTCTGCTTTTGAAGCGATCCGTGAAAAATTAGTAAACGGAACGTACAAGGAAATCGCTAGCAAAACAACAGTAGATTTAGACGCTTAATTTTTAGCAACTTTTAAATATGGAAAATCCATCAGCCTCGTGTTGATGGATTTTTTTTGGAGCAAAACTTTACTGCATTCCATCAAATTCAATCCTGCTATCCGTTGCAATCTTGTTGGCTGAACCCCAGCCAACAAGGATTTCCACTTCTATCAGGACTAAACGACAGCTTTTTATTTTCATAAGAAACTGGAGCAATAAAAACCTAAAAAACAAAGACATATTATTAAAAACCTGGACTTAGTATGCTTTTATATGTCACTCCTACAGAGCTCTTGATATACTTAATCACTGTTAATTTCTATAAATATCCTGCCACTCTGTGGCTAAATTTAGTCTCTTTCAAAAAAATGGAGCTCCGTAGGAGCATACTATTTATAGAAAGGAAAAATGAAACCGTGTTTAAGCTCCATCGGAGCGGCATCTGTTTTATTAATCGAGTTCAGGTTAAAAGAATACCATTACACTCCTAACCTATCCCGTAAAGGAACACCTAAAAATAGTAAACTGCGAACTAGATTAATCTTTTTAATTCATACTACAGTAATTTGCTATAATTTATGTAATTTGTGACTTTCAAAAATGCTCAAAATGATTCCACATTTATTAATCATACCCGGACTAGGTGATTCGGGCGAAAAACACTGGCAAAATTTTTGGCTACAAAAATTCCCCAATTCAACCAAAGTCATTCAAGACAATTGGAACGAACCTCAACTTAACGACTGGCTTGCCCGATTGGATGAAAATATTCAGCAAACAATAGAGCCAACTATCCTAGTCGCTCATAGTCTTGCTGTTTCGCTAGTTATGCATTGGGTTTCCAAAAATACTAACCCAAATATAATTGGTGCTTTACTGGTTGCCCCTGCCGATGTAAATTCACCAGAACACACACCCGATTTTTTAAGGCACTTCTCCCCGATTCCAACGCAAGCCATACCATTTCCATCGCTTGTAATTGGATCCGAAAACGATACCTACATGACACTTGAAAGAGCCAAAGAATTGGCCTCGCATTGGGGAAGTGATTTTATAAATATTGGACAACGAGGACATATCAACTCCGAGTCGAATTTAGGATATTGGGAAGAAGGACAAGGATTTTTACAGCAATTAATTTCAAAAATCACTTAAAACTACAAATGACAGCAGTTCATCAAATGCATTGGTAAACATATGGGTTTTTAATTTAGAAGAGCAATTTAAATCAAAGATTATTTCAACAAGACCACTTAAATTCTGGAAAAAACAACTTATACTCCATTAATAATCAATGTTTTGACAAAAAAAAAGTTTTAATTCTTAAATGGCTTAAATTTTTACAGTCTATAATACAATCACAAAAAAACAAACCTCTAAAATGGCAAATCCTTTAGTTTCTGCAACTTGGTTACATGAACATTTAAACGATTCAAACCTAATCATTCTCGAAGCCCGATTGGAACAAAATCAATCTGGGTTAGGGAATATAAATCCGGACTTGCAAATAAAAGGAGCTCGTTTATTTGACATCAAAAATAATTTTAGCGACACCAGCAATCCATTGCCAAACACTTTCCCTTCCGAAGAGCAATTTACTGCCGAAAGTCAAAAATTAGGTATCAACAAAAACAGTACAATTGTAGTTTACGATACTTTGGGAATCTATTCCAGTCCAAGAGCGTGGTGGATGTTCAAAGCCATGGGACATTCTGATGTTTATGTTTTGGATGGCGGTCTTCCTGAATGGATTAAAAAAGGTTTCCCAACAGAAAATCAAAATCAAACTAACCTATATCCGAAAGGGGATTTTGAAGCTAAATTTCAATCTGGATTAATCAAAAACAAGGAAGACATTTTAGATAATATTGCTAGCAAAGAAGCAATATTGATGGATGCCCGATCTTCTGATCGATTTCATGCCACTCTCGAAGAACCTAGACCAAATATGAGAAGCGGACATATCCCTAATTCTATTAACGTTCCTTACACCGAACTTCAACGTGACGGGAAATATAAATCTACCGCAGAGTTGTCAAAAATTCTAAACCTTAACGACCAACCTTTATTCTTTACCTGTGGTTCCGGAATTACAGCCTGCATAGTTTTATTGGCTTGCGAATTAATTTCGGATAATCCAAAAGCTGTTTATGATGGTTCCTGGACGGAATGGGGACCTAGCAATCTTCCTATTGAAAAGTAAAATTTTCAACACGAATTACACGAATTTTCACAAATTAATTCGTGCTAATTCGTGTAATTCGTGTGAAACATTCTTAGAAATGTACTGAAAATGGTTGTTATTTTTTAACTACCCAATTCTCAACCCATTTTCAATTTTAAAATCAGGAGCTAATAGAATCACGTCTCCTTCTTCACCTACTGCACCAAGCACTAAACATTCGCTCATAAACTTTCCAATTTGTTTTTTGGGAAAATTGACAACGGCTACAATTTGTCTTCCAACTAAAACTTCCCTGGTATATCGTTTCGTGATTTGCGCTGATGTTTTTCGGATTCCGATTTCAGTTCCAAAATCAATGGTGAGTTGGAAAGCAGGTTTTCGAGCTTCGGGAAAATCATTGACTTCGAGTATCGTTCCTACCCGCATTTCTACTCTTTCAAATTCTGACCAGGTTAAATCCATGTATTGTAAATTAAGTTACTAAGACGCTAAGTTACTAAGATTTGAATGTGCTAAAAATAATCGCAAAAAAAATCCCAGAACTTTCGTTTTGGGATTTACTATTTTCAGCATTACTGCTAACTATTATTTAACGTCCATTAATTCTACGTCGAAAATCAAAATAGCATTTGGAGGAATAACACCACCTGCCCCTGCTGGTCCGTATCCTAAATCAGATGGAATCACAAAACGAGCTTTGTCTCCTACTTTCAATAAAGCAATACCTTCGTCCCAACCTTCGATTACCTGACCTTGGCCTAATCTAAATTCGATTGGCTTTTTTCTTGGGTAAGAAGAATCAAAAACTTTACCGTTCTCTAATGAACCTTCATAATGAACAGCAACAGTTTTACCACTTTCTGCTTGTTTACCAGAACCTCTTTGGATAAATTGGTAACGTAAACCACTTTCTGTTTTTTCAAAACCAGCTGCCAAAGTTTCCATTTTTGCTTCTGATTCAGCTTTTGCGGCAGCTTCTTTTTTCATACGAGCTCCTTTTAAACCGATAAAAGCTTCAATAGCATTCCATTTTTCAGCTTCTTCTCCAACTCTGATGATTTCAACTGAATTCAATGAATCACCTTGAGCAACTGCATCAACTACATCTTGTCCTTCTACTACATGACCAAAAACAGTGTGTTTGTTGTCCAACCAAGAAGTCGGTACATGCGTGATGTAAAATTGTGAACCATTAGAACCAGGTCCTGAATTGGCCATTGCTAAAACTCCTGGTTTATCATGTTTTAAGGATGGATGAAATTCATCATCAAATTTGTAACCTGGATCTCCTGTTCCTGTTCCTTTTGGACAACCTCCCTGAATCATGAAATCAGGAATCACTCTATGAAAATTCAAACCATCATAGAATTTTTGTCCTTGAGGTTTTACTTTGTTTTCCATATTTCCTTCTGCAAGAGCTACAAAGTTACCTACAGTTCCAGGAGTTAAATCGTGTGTTAATTTTACTAAAATCGCTCCTTTTGCAGTATTGAATTTAGCGTATATTCCGTTTTCCATGTTATTTATTTTTTATTGAAGCGCAAATTTACGAATTAAATTAGAGAATTCGAAAAATTGAGGTTTTGAATCTTTGAATGTAAACAGACAAAACATTTAAATTCCAATCTCAAAATGATATCAACTGATTTTATCATTTTTATTAAAAATCATTATTCCCTGATTGTTGTTTTGTCTTGGAGTGCCAATGTTGCAATTTCATCTTTTCTTTTGAAAGATACTCCTTTATGACTTTGAATGTATTTGATTAAATCATAAGTTGTTTTAACCATTTGAGGAGTTCCTCCAATTCGATCGTGGAAACTTATAGATAATTGTCTCCTTTTAAATTCACTTTCAGCATACAATTGATCAAACTCTGATTTTACCTGATTGAAAAATTGATCTGAAGAAAAATTCTTTCCTTCGATCAACATTATATCATTGCATCGAAGCGTATAGGGAACCGTCACAAAATCCTTATCATTAACCTTAATAATAAAAGGTTCGTCACGACTCAAATCATCAATATGATATTTAAAACCTAATTCCTGCAAAATTCTCAACGTATTTTCACCTCGGCGAAGCCAATTGGCATTATAACCAATAGGCAAAAAACCGGTAACCTGTTTTATAGCATCGACTCCTTCTTTAATAAATTTTTTCTCTTCCTCATAAGACATCGCATATTGTGTACTCCAGCTCATACCGTGAGCAGCGGCTTCGTGTCCTCTGTCAACAATTTCTTTTGCAAGAGCAGGATTTTTTAATACAGCAGTTCCCACCATATGTGAGGTCACTTTAACTCCTAATTTATCCCAATTGTCCAACATTCTCGGAATTCCTTCTTTATATCCATATTGATACCAAGTGGCGGCTGGCATATCAGTAAATCCTTTTTGCATATTTTGCGGAAAAGGGCTTTCGGCATTTAGAGGTTCTCCTCCAGCTTCAAACTGCATTGAAACGGAAACAACTAATCTCGAACCATCTGACCATTTTGTATTTTGTTGTCTTGAATTAAAAGTTGGAACGTTTGCTAAAGTTTCCAATGGGTTTATCATTCCAGCCAATCCAACCAAACTACTTTGCTTAATAAAATCACGTCTTGTATTCATAGCTTTTAATTTTTAAAAAATAAAGTATCGAATGCCCAAGAATTATCAGAAAGGAATTGAAGCAGTACTGCAAAAAACACAATATGTATCAATTGTGATGGTAAAGCTTCCCAGTTTTCAATTAAGGTTGTGCCAAAAATTAAAATCAACATCACAATTCCGCCAGCAATCATTGCCGGTTTTGTGAACAGTCCCAAAATTAAACATAGACCTATAGCAAATTCGGCAATAGGCAGTCCATAGCTAAAGGGGACAACCATAATTTTTGGCAACATTGACTTTTCAAAAGTTCCAACCATCCATTGGCTGAACGTTGCGAGTTTAGGCAAACGTACTAATCCGTGCCCAAACATACTTGCTCCAATAGCAAGTCTTACGAGTAAATAAGCGGTTTGATTCATTTTATATCTTTTTATATTGATACAAAATTGCAAACAATACCTTTCCTTTTATTGTACAATCATTGGAAGTATTTGTACTTTTGTAAGTATGGAGATACGGAACTTATACCAGCCCTTTGAAATGGATTTTGTTGAATTGAACGAATATGAAGCCTCAAAACATAAAAATACTTTTTTTGAAATGGTATTTGTTTTAGAAGGAAAAGGAATTCAGATCATCAACAATCACAAGCTACCTTATGGAAGTGATAAATTATTTTTGATTTTTCCTCAGGATACACATGGTTTTGAAATAACTGAAACAAGTAAATTTTTCTTCATACGGTTTAATGACAGTTATTTAAAAACACAAAGCAAGGAATGGGTACAGAAATTGGAATTTATTTTTCATAATCATAATCATTTACCAGGTTGTATTCTAAAAAACACTACCGACAAACCTTTAATAAGAGCTTTGGTGGAAGGACTTATTCGCGAACACATCAATCAGCAACCACAACAAAAGGAAGTAATAAGACAGCTAATTAATACCATTATCACCATAGCTGCCAGAAACATTTTATTGGTATCTCCTAGCATTTTAAACAATTATAAAACAGAAAATGCACTTCCAATGCTCAATTATATCCATCAAAATATTTATGACCCCAAGCAACTAAAAGCAGAAACTTTGTCCAAGTATTTCAATGTTTCTCCTACCTATATCAGCGAGTATTTCAAAACTCAAACAGGTCAAAGCTTACAAGAATATACTACCGCATACAAACTAAAGTTGATAGAAACACGCCTTCAATATACCGATATGCAAATCAATGAAATTGTCCAAGAACTTGGCTTCAGTGATGCAAGTCATTTGAATCGGTTATTCAAAAAATACAGGGGTATTAGTCCAAGTGAATACAAAAAATCAGTTATGAAAGTAACTAAAATCTAATTTTCGATATTTATTAATGCCTGTTTAAATTTAGAAACAAACATATAAGTCATCTAAGAAAAAATTAAAATTAGACGTAAATGCCAGACATAAACCATATAAGTTTTTTTTAAGATTTTGATTAACATAGTAATCAAGCCATTTCTTAAATGAGCTTATATGTTTAATTGTAAATAGGTCTTACTATCTATTCTTAACGATTTATTCCTTTTATTTATTAGATTTTCCTTTATAAGTCAATCCGTAAACTACTAATGATACTAGTGCCAAAACAACGCATCCAATAGTAACTTCATGCCATCCGCCCAATTTCCATAATAACAAACCATAAGCAGAACCAGCAGCTGTTCCTAAAAAGCTAAATGACATGAATACAGTATTTAATCTATTTCTGGCTTCCGGCAAAAGTGAATATACCCGAGTTTGATTTGAAATATGAACACTTTGAATTCCAACATCAATAAGAATTATTCCGATAATAATTCCAATCACACTTTCGTCAGAAAAGTAGAACACAATGAAACTGATTAACAGTAACAAACAACCGTAACCAACTGCTATTCTGGAATTTCCTTTATCTCCCAGTCTTCCTACTAATGGTGCTGCCAAAGCTCCCGAAACTCCAACGACTCCAAAAAGCCCTATTGTTGCACTATTAAAATGAAACGGCTTGTCTGAAAGCAATAAAACCATGGTTGTCCAAAAAGCTCCAAATTGGGCAAAAGAAAACACATTGATTAAGGTTGCTTCTCGCAAAACAGGCTGTGTTTTTATCAATGTAAACAGCGATTGAATTAATTGACCGTATGTACCTTTAAATTGAGGTCTGTTTACTGGAAATGTATTCTGAATGACAAAAAATATTAAAAGACAGATTCCGGCTGCTATCCAAAACATAGATCTCCACCCATAAAGTTGGCCAATGAATCCGCTTAACGTTCTGGAAAGTAAAATCCCTATCAATAAACCGCTCATAATAGTTCCTACCACTTTCCCTCGTTGTTCAGGTGCGCATAACGAAGCAGCCAGAGGCAAAATAAGTTGTGGTACTATCGAACTGATTCCGATAAGAAGGGATGCAATTTGCAAAATAAAAAAATTCTTGGAAGTTGCCGCCAAAATTAAAGCAATTACCGAAGCAAAAGTCGTTATCAGGATTTGCTTTTTACGCTCGATTTTATCACCAAGCGGAACCATAAAAAATAAACCAATTGCGTAACCGGCTTGAGTTAGATAAGTAATGGTTCCAGCATTGGCTTCTGGAATTTTAAATTCTTTTGCAATTAAAATAATTAGTGGCTGACAATAATAAAGATTTGCAACTATTAGCCCAGTGCAGGCTGCCATAAACAGGACATTTGTTTTGGATAAATTCATGTTTGCAAAAATACTACTCTAATTTTGACCAAAACCTTAAAAATTACATAAAAAACAAGTACCTAAAAAGTCTTTTCAATATGTCATTTTCTGCATAAAATCTTCTCGAATTGGGCTAAAAACATCAATCAGCAAGCCATCTTCGATACAAACTACACCGTGTACCACGTGAGGCGGAATATAAAAACAATCTCCTTCCTTCATTACTTTGGTTACACCGTTAATGGTGACTTTAAATGCTCCTTTGGCAACGTTAGTCACTTGTGAATGGTAATGCTCATGAGGTATTCCAATAGCTCCTTTTTCAAAAAGAACATTTACCATCATAATAGTATCATCGTACCCCATAATTTTGCGTTTGATACCTTCTCCAACTACTTCCCACTCGAATTCATCGTCTTTTATAAATTCCTTGCTTGCTCCAAAACTTTGCATTGTTTTTTATTTTATATAATTATTATTTGATTTTCTGTTTGTTGATCTAAATTATCGGAAGATACTAAATACTACAAAAAAAACAATGATACAATTTAAAAAAGTAATGGATTAAAAATGCCTAACTATGGAACAATATTAAACTTCTAATATGTTATTTAACAAACCAATTTCATAACAACTGGATATTTACCATCACTTTTCCTGCAAAACAAGATACAGCAGGTTACTTTACCTCTTTTTTATTTATAAATTGCAAAGTGATAAATATATAGTTTTCTATCAAACAGAATACTAAGCCATAAATAAATCACACCATATAGTAAAAAATCAGATTCTAATTTATATTCCTTAATCAATGCAAAAATATTTTAGCTCAAAAAAAATTATATTTCTTATTTTTTTATTGACAACCTCAATGATTCAGGCTCAATTTAATATTATAAAATTACAAACAGAATATCAGCAAACACCATTAGGATTAGATGTACAGAAACCTGTTTTTAGCTGGCAAATGAAAGCAGATTCCACCCTACGTGGCTTATTTCAAAAGGCTTATCAAATACAAGTGACCAATGAAGAAGGTTCAACTCTATGGAATTCAGAAAAAATCATAAGCGGAACATCCATAGGCATTCAATATAATGGCGAAAAACTTAAAGCCTCTACAAAATATATCTGGAAAGTTACTATTTGGAACCAAGATGGTAAAGAAAAAACATCCGAATCTTGGTTTGAAACTGGACTCATGAATTCGGATCCAAAATCATCAGTATGGAATGGTGCCAACTGGATTGGAGGTACTGATAAAGATATGGTGCTTTACTCCCATTATCTTGCCGTTTACAAATTAAAATACGATGTTCAATTGGACCAAAAGTCAAAATCACTCAAAGCTGGTTTTATTTTTGGAGCAAATGATGAACGCCTTATGAATAAAAACATGAATATTCTGGGCGTTGCAAACAAAAAAGATTCCTCTTATGTAAAAATAGAATTGGATATTTCGGCTGTAAATGGTAGTGAAAATGGCAAAGCAAAACTAAACATCTACCGCGTAGGATATACTAAAAATGATAAATCCAATCTTCCATTTAAAACATTTGAAATCCCATTAAGTAATATCAATTTAAATAATAAATACGAAAAACATCAAGTTTTAGCAAGTTCTGTTTTTGGAGTTTTTAATTTTTATGTTAATGGAATTGACAACGACCACAATGTAACTCGTGATTCTTCGAATAAAATAAAAAGCGTAGTTCTAAATCCGATTGGTAAAGGTGCAGATTACATTGCATTCCCTATTGTTGGAGATATCGGTTTTTCATTGGATAAAGGACAAAAGGCTTATTTTTCAGATGTCAATATTCTTAATTTTAGATCACCTTCCAATAGCTTGTTCAAAGAAAATTTAGCCACTTCATCTTATGATGGAATTTTTTCATCAATAGATAAAAAAGCATTTACGGTAACAGAAAATCAATATGTTTTGAATGCAAAATCAGAGCGCATACATATAGTGTCTAACCCTACGCAAAATGCAAGTCCAATGTTGAGAACCGAATTTAAAACAGCAGACAAAACAGTTAAAAAAGCCCGACTTTATGCTACCGCACGAGGTATTTATGAATTATACCTAAACGGAGAACGTATTGGAAAAGAATATTTTAGTCCTGGATTGACACAATACAACAAAACGCATCTTTACCAGACTTATGATGTAACATCGATGGTTTTAAAAAATGGGAATAATGCCTTGGGAGCTTTTTTAAGTGAAGGATGGTGGAGCGGAAATATCACGTTTACTGGAGAAAATTGGAACTTTTTTGGTGATCGTCAATCGCTTTTAGCCAAAATGGTAATTACTTATAATGACGGAAGCGAACAAATAATAACTACAAATCCGGAGACATGGAAATACTATAATGATGGTCCAATACAATATGGTAGTTTTTTTCAGGGTGAAGTTTACAATGCTCAAAAAGAACCTTCAATTGAAGGTTGGAACAAACCAAATTTCAACGATTCAAAATGGACACTTACAGAAATCGTTAAAACAGAAGGCACTACTTACAATCAAAGTAGCAAATCAAATCTTGATTTTTCAGAGATGAAATTAATCGGAATGCCAGGTGTAACAGCTTCAATTGTAAAAAAAATAAAACCCATTAGTGTATCCGAAGTACGTTCAGGAGTATTTGTGTATGATATGGGGCAAAACATGGTTGGTTTTCCTAAAATTGAATTTGAAAACACAACAGCAGGCGATACTTTAACAATGCGTTATGCAGAAGTAAAATACCCAGATATTGAAGAATACAAGGACAATAAAGAGATGCTAATGCTAGAGAACATGAGAGCTGCCATGGTTCGTGATATTTATTTATGTAAAGGTAAAGATGATGTGGTACAACCTCGATTTACATTTCATGGCTTTCGATTTTTAGAAATTACAGGAATTAAAAAAGCATTACCACTAGATAAGATTACAGGAATGGTTTTAAGTTCAATAGATTCAACCACCGCAAACTACGAAACATCGAATAATCTTGTTAATAAATTATGGCAAAATATTGAATGGTCAACACGTGGAAATTTTCTATATATACCAACTGATACACCAGCTCGAAATGAACGTATGGGATGGAGTGGTGACATCAATGTATTTTCCAAAACTGCAACTTATGTTGCAAATGTGGGACCATTTTTAAGAAGACACATGCTCGCAATGAGAGACTTGCAATCTAAAAATGGAAGATTCACGGATACTGCACCCGTTACGGATGCTTTTGGAGGTATTTTATGGGGAAGTGCTGGAATTCTAGTGGCATGGGAATCGTATCAACAATATGGAGATCTCTCTTTGCTGACAGAACATTATGATGCTATGAAACAGTATACGGATTATCTAAAAACCTTTTTGAATCCTCAAACAGGAATACAAACTGAAGGATTACTGGGTGACTGGTTAAGTCCCGAAGGATACAAAAATGATGATACTATTCTCTGGGATGCTTATTATGCCTACGATCTTTATATCATGCAAAATGTTGCAACATTATTAGGAAAAACAGCTGATGCAACTCTTTTTGAACAGGAATATACTGAGCGAAAAGCTCATTTCAATAAAACACATATTGATTATGAAACGGGTAAAACATTACATTCAGGACATCGTTTTCCGTGGGGATATCGTGTTCCTGAAAGTGAACTACCTAAAAAAGGAAGTTTTAGCGATACACAAGCCTCGTATGCGATTCCACTTGCTTTTAACTTATTTGATAAAAGTCTCGAAAACAAAGCCGTAAATAATCTTATAATCGCATTAAATCGGAAAAACAAAGACGAATTGGGTATCATACGCCCTGAATATTCTTTAATGACCGGTTTTATTGGTACAGCTTCGATAAGCAATGCTCTTTCAAAAAATGGAAAAGATAAAGAAGCTTATCAATTATTACAGCAAACAACCTATCCTTCATGGTTGTATTCTGTAGAAAATGGAGCAACCACTATTTGGGAACGATTAAATTCATACACCAAGGAAAATGGTTTTGGAGGAAATAACAGCATGAACTCTTTTAACCACTATTCCTTTGGTGCTGTAGGATCTTGGATGATTAACACTTCTTTGGGGATAGATCGTGACACACCCGGATTTAAAAAATTCATACTAAAACCTACTCCAGATCCTACTGGAAAAATAACCTTTGCAAAGGGCTATTATGACTCTATGTATGGAAAAATCAAAAGTGAATGGGAGATAGTGAGCAACCAAACCATTTATACAATAGAAGTACCTCCAAATACAACAGCAACATTATATATAAATGCTAGCGATTTAGACAAAATTAATGAAAATGGAAAAAAAATTAATCATGTAAAAGGCATAACTTACATTGGGCAGAATGAGGGTAAATTTATCTTCAGCGTTTTATCTGGTGCTTATAAATTTATAGTAAAAAAATAATTACTCTATTTATTTAAAAACCAATTCAATTAATAATGTATAAATACATACTTAGTTGTTTTGTTTTTAGTCAAAAAGTTAAACAATAATTGTAGGCAATAAATAGTTGGCGCTTTAGGTTACTCAAAAAGAAGCTTGACTTTTGGCGATTCTTCACCTTTTTCGGTTAAATATAAGGCCGCACCATCGGCATTTAAAAAATTTAGGATCACTGTCAAAACAGTTCCATCTTTTTTGTCATACATAATTGTAAAAGTGCCTATATCTGATTTGTCTGCCAAATTCTGAGCGTTCTTTTTAAAATCAGTTTTGTATTCTACAAAATAAAACTCATTATTTTGATCGTAGAATTCTTTTTTTAACTCTATATAATACTTGTTCTCTACATTATCCTTATTGTTTTTTTTATACAGGGTTCCTTCTTTTGCATCAAAGACAAAGTCGTTTTTTTCCTCGGAAAACTCTAGAGGAGGAACACTTTTATAGATTGTTTGCACAAAAAGTTTTTGTGAGTACAATTGGGTAAAAAATAATAATGTAAGTATGTAAAGTAACTGTTTCATTATGGTGCAAGTATTGGGAAATGTATTATAGAATTTATAGTTATTATTTAGCCCTGCTAAAGTACTACAACATAATGAATCAGTCAAGGAGGATTTATCAAATCAACATTACAAGTTTGATTTTTATTACAACTAATGGGATTGTAATAAAAAATAAAAAGTTGTGATTCTCTTCATGAGATTCTAAATTTAGATTTTAAATCTTTAAAAACAACTGATTACCAGCAACTTTACTTATTAGTTTACAAATTCCAAAATCGTAAATATATTAGAATTCACCTAACACAGACTTTTAAAACGAAACCTGTTTAGAATTCTTAATTCCACTAAAGCATAGCCCAGATAGAAAGCGATATCCTTTTTATAAGGCGATTTTTCTTCGCCTTATAAAAAGATAAAGCGGATAGCTGGAAATGGCTCCAAAAAAAAAATGACATCCTTTCGAATGTCATTTTCCTTGTATTGGTTTTATATGATTAGTTTGTTAATAATCCCGCGTTTTTTAGGTACGGTTCGGTTTGCATGTCGTGACCTATAAATTCTTTGAAAGCTTTATTTAAATCAACGCTGTTCCCTACAGACAAAATATATTTTTTGAATCGTTCGCAGTTTTCCCTTGTCAAACCTCCATTGGCCTGCATCCAGTCGAAAGCATTATAATCCAAGGTTTTGGACCAAGTATAGGCATAATACCCTGCTGAATATCCGCCGCCCCAAATATGAGCAAAATAAGGTGTATGATAACGTGGTGGCACTTCATTTACCAATAAACCATACTTTTCCAAAGCTTCTTTCTCGAAAACCAAAGTCGGTTTGAAATCAGATTCTTTTTCAACACTGTGCCAAGCCATATCCAGAGTTGATGCTGCCAAGATTTCGGTTACATCGTATCCTTTATTAAAAGTTTCAGCTTTCTTGATTTTATCAATTAACTCTTGTGGAATTGCTTGTTTTGTTTGGTAATGAATTGCATAGTTTCTTAAAACTGTTGGATCCAATGCCGCATGTTCATTGATTTGAGATGGAAATTCCACATAATCTCTCGGCACTGAAGTTCCCGATAATGAAGTATATTGTTGATTGGCAAACAATCCGTGTAAAGTATGCCCAAATTCATGGAACATGGTAGTCACATCATCAAAACTAATCAATGAAGGATTTCCATCTACCGGTTTTGAGAAATTATAAACGTTTACAATTACCGGTTTCTGTTTTAAATAATGAGACTGACTCACAAAATTATTCATCCAAGCTCCGCCTTTTTTATTATCACGAGTATAAAAATCCAAATAATAAATAGCTATTGAAGTTCCCTTGTCGTCAAAAACCTCATATACTTTTACGTCTGGGTTATACACTGGCAAATCCTTACGTTCCTTGAAAGTGATTCCATACATTTGTTTGGCCGCAAAGAAAACCCCTTTTTCCAATACGGTAGTCAATTCGAAATAAGGCTTAATTTGACTTTCATCCAAATCATATTTAGCTTTACGTACTTGCTCCGAATAAAAATTCCAGTCCCAGGCCTCTAATTTGAAGCCTCCGTTTTGAGCATCTATTAAATCTTGGATTTCCTTGGCTTCCACTTTGGCCTTGGCAACAGCTGGAGCTGCAATTTTGGCTAATAATTCCATGGCGGCTTTTGGATTTTGGGCCATTTGATCTTGCAGTTTCCATTCGGCGAAGCTTTTCTTGCCCATCAAATTAGCCTTTTGCAAACGCAATCTGGCTATTTTTTCAAGCAACTCACGCGTATCGCCTTCATCATTCTTTTCGGCACGATACCAAGACGCCTTGAATATTTTTTCTCTTGTAGCACGATTTTTCAAGCTAACCAACAATGGCTGTTGTGTAGTATTCAACAATCCTATTAAGTATTTATTTTCGTGTCCTGCTTCCTTTGCTTTTTGTTTGGCTGCTTCAATTTCGGCAGTACTCAATCCGTCCAAATCGGCAACATTATCAAATAAAACGGCTCCGTTTTTTCGAGCTGTCAAAAGTTTATTTCCAAAAAGAGTACTCAAGGTAGCTAACTCCTTATTGATTTCCTTCATTTTTTCCTTATCAGCCTCAGATAAATTAGCCCCAGCCAATTCAAACTTTTGCAAATAATATTGCGTCAATTTTTTATCCTCTCCTTTCAATTTATTCAAATCGATCGCCTTGAAACGATTATACAATTTACTGTTTAGAAAAGTTTTATCGTTATGACTGGAAAAAATTGGAGCATATTCCGATTCAACAGCCTGCAAAACAGGATTGGTATTAGAACCCGTTAGATTATAAAATACATCAGTGGCTCTGTTTAAATCTTCTCCGCTAATTTCTAACGCCAAAACAGTATTTTGAAAAGTTGGTTTGGCAGGATTGTTGGCGATCTTTTCGACCTCTTGAGTGGCAATTTTCAAACCGTATTCAAAGGCAGGTTTAAAATGTTCGTCCTTAATAATCCTAAAATCTGGTGCCTGATACTGTAAAGCACTTTTTTGTAATAGTGGGTTTTTCATTTTTACATCATTGTTTTGAGCGTTTATAGTTTGCGCTTGCAGCGAAAAAACAAAACACAATGAATTAATTAAAAGCAATTTGGGTAAAATTCGCATGGTTCAATATATCTTTTATTAGTAAGCGATAAAAATAACAAAAAAAATCATTTAACGTGCTAAAATCACAAACAATGCAAAATCTACACATTATTTAAAAAATATATTCGTATATCTTCAAAAATTTAGAACAAAGCAGGCAAAATAAATTTTATATTTGTTAAAAACACTTCAAACCTAAAACATGAATTCCATATTTGACAAAGGTGATAATCAATCCATAATTGACCGAATCAATACCCTAACCCCCGATAATGTACCATTGTGGGGAAAAATGTCTGTTGATCAAATGCTGAAACACGCCAATGAAACGATTATTGTCGCTTTTGGTGAAAACCAGGTCAAGATGAACCTTGTTTTAAAACTTTTAGGAAAGATATTGAAAAAGAAAATGCTTAATTCGGACTTTGGAGAAAACAGTCCTACTGCAAAAGAGTTTATTTTTACAGAAAATTATAACTTTGATGAAGCCAAATCAGAATTGATAAAAAACTTCAGTCGTTTCACCGAAGGTCATCAATCCATTACATTAATGAATCATCCTTTTTGGGGAAAAATGACTTATAAAGATTGGGATATATTAATGTGGAAACATATCAATCATCATTTGAAACAGTTTGCCGTTTAGCATTCAATCTTAAAAAAAAACATTGGTTTATGAGCATAATTAGACATAAGCATTTCTTTCTGTCTTACTCTGAAGAACATGAACAGGCAGAATGGACAGCCTATTATTTGACAGCAAAATCCCAGCATCAGCATCATTACGAAAGACCTTATTTCAAGCAAGATCCTTTGGTCGATACCGAATCGGCACATTGGAGAAATTACAAGGATACAGGCTATGACAAAGGACATCTGGTTCCTGCGGCAGACATGAAATTTTCCAGTGATGCATATGCCGAAACTTTTTACACCTCAAATGTTTCTCCACAAAACAGGGACTTTAATGCAGGAATCTGGAATCGTTTGGAACAAAAAGTTAGATATTGGGCTGACAAACACAAAGCTCTTTTTATTGTGACCGGAAGTATTTTGCACGATAATTTAATACGAATTGGCACAGAAGAAGTCTCGGTTCCTGATTATTTTTTTAAAATCATAGTTCGAGTTGAAAATAATGGTTTAAACATGATTTCATTTTTGGTTCCCAATGCAAAATCAGATGCACCACTTTACAAGTTTGCAACCACAATTGATGAAATTGAACAGATTACCAAGATTGATTTCAACCAAAAACTTGTAGAAAGAATTGAAGAAAAAATTGAAAAAGAGTTAAGTTATAAAGAATGGAGTTTTAGTTTAAATATTACTTAATCATCAAGTAAACAAAGAATTAGACAAAGATCGCCAAGCCTTATTTAATTCTTGCAAAAAAAACTTTTTCTCACACAACCTAAGACCATTATATTCTGTCAATCACATTAATGATTTAATTTTTTCTTTTAAAACCTCAAACTCTTGCTCACTAAAACCAACAGAAATATAAACCACTTTTCCTGTTTTATCGATCAAATAATTTCGGGGAATATATTGGGTAGCGAACTTATTATAAATCAATTTGCCTTTGTCGGGACAAATTGCAAATTCAAATCTATTTTTTTTCACAAATTCATTCACTTCAGCCAAACTGTGATCTCTCCCAAAACTTATTAGCTTAAAATCGGAGTTGTCTTTATATTTATCCCAAATTTGCTTTTGCAAAAGAGGCATTTCTACCATGCATGGACCACACCAAGTTGCAAAAAAATTAATCAAGACCACTTTTCCTTTAAGGTCGTCACTTTTTTTAGTATCACCCTTACTATCAATATAGTTAAAACTTGGTATAATTTCTCCTATTTTCAAAACTGAACTCTTTTCATAAGCATCCCCATCCGTTTGGGCATTTGCTAAAAAAGACACCAACAAAACCATCAAAAAGCCTATTTTTTTCATTTCAAATTCTATTAAGTTTCTTCAAATCTAAAAAAACTATAAGATAAAACCTAAGTTAAATATTTATTTTTCGCACAGAATCTACAAATCCATTGTTGCGAAAACTTTGTACCTTTGGCACTTCAAAATTTAGAAAAGAACTCATGCGAATTGATATTATAACCGTATTACCTGAATTATTAAGAAGCCCCTTTGAAGCTTCAATCATGAAACGTGCCATAGACAAAGGGCTGGTAGAGGTTCATTTTCATAATTTAAGAGACTATACTACTAACAAACAAAAAAGTGTTGATGATTATCCTTTTGGCGGCGGTGCAGGAATGGTAATGACAGTGCAACCCATAGATGCCTGTATCACTCACTTGAAAAGCGAAAGATCATACGACGAAATCATATATATGTCTCCTGATGGTGAAACATTAAATCAAAAAATGGCCAATACCATGTCTATGTATGAAAACATTATCATTTTGTGTGGTCATTATAAAGGAGTAGATCAGCGTGTTCGAGATCATTTTATAACCAAGGAAATTTCTATAGGCGATTATGTACTATCTGGAGGAGAATTAGGAGCCCTTGTACTATCTGATGCCTTAATCCGATTAATTCCAGGTGTATTAAGCGATGAAACCTCAGCATTGACAGATAGTTTTCAAGATGGTTTGCTTTCAGGTCCCATTTACACCCGACCAGCCGACTATAAAGGATGGAAGGTTCCAGATGTATTGTTAAGCGGTCATTTTGCCAAAATTGACAAATGGAGAGAAGACACTGCCTACGAACACACAAAGAACAGAAGACCGGACTTATTAAATGATTAATTTTTCTTATATTTATACTTTATAACACAGAATTAGTTCCGTTTTGAATAACCCTAAAAGTATAAAATCATGAAAGAATTAATCTTAAAGGTATTTTTAATAATTACGCTTTTCACTTCCCTTGTTTCATTTGCACAAGGAATAAATAAAAAATCCTTATTAAATGAACTCAACAAAACATACGGAATTGCATTAAGCGAAGATGAAAAAACATACTTCGAAAACGCCAACAAACAATTAGTATTGGAATTATTTAGTGTTGACGAAAAGAAATTATCCAAAGAAGAACGTGACAAATATATTGACAAACTGTTTGACAAACGAGACAAAACCTTGACTTCGTCGCTAGGCATAAACAAATACAGCGATATAAAATCTAAAACAGACCAAAGAATCGCAACTACCATGCAAAGGGTAAAAGAGGCCAAAATGACTCCTTAAGCCCTTTTAACCAATCCATTACAAAATAATTTAAATTCATATTCCACAATTCATAATTATTTTTTACATTTGCACCCTCATTAGACCAACCTCTGGCGAAAACCGTGAATGTTGCTCTTTTTAAACCATAATAAAAAATAAAATGGCAGATTTATTGAAATTCGTTCAAGACGAATTCGTAACAAGAAAAGATTTCCCTGCGTTCGGAGCTGGAGACACAATCACAGTTTTCTACGAAATTAAAGAGGGTGAAAAAACAAGAACACAGTTTTTTAAAGGTGTTGTAATTCAAAGAAGAGGTTCAGGAAACACTGAAACTTTTACAATTCGTAAAATGTCTGGAGCAATTGGAGTTGAGCGTATCTTCCCAGTTAACTTGCCAGCTTTGCAAAAAATTGAAATCAACAAGAAAGGTGCTGTACGTAGAGCTAGAATTTTCTACTTCAGACAACTTACTGGTAAAAAAGCTAAGATTAGAGATAAAAGAAGATAGTTTATACTATTTCTTTACTTACAAAAAGTCCCAATTCGATACAAATCGAATTTGGGGCTTTTTTTTGATAATTTTTAGGGGTCAAAAATCACAATTTAAAAATCAAACCGCTGTAAAAATATCAAATTCAAAATATCACAGAATATATCTTTAAAAATATTTTTTTATATTAAATTTAAAACACTTTTACATCATCATTTCATATCTTTGCCCGCCTTATCTCAATCGTTATACTTGCTAATAAGGCCATTTATAAACTTATGATTTAGATCAAAAAATAAAAAAAATGACATCAAAAGCTAAAATTTTTTACACACTTACAGACGAGGCTCCCTTATTGGCAACCTACTCTTTTTTACCAATTGTTCAAGCATTTACCGCTACTTCTAATATCGAAATTGAAACTAGAGATATTTCCTTGGCAGGAAGAATCTTAGCCAACTTTTCAGATTTTTTAAAAGATGGTCAAAAAATAGAAGATTCTTTATTGGAATTAGGAAAATTGGCAACCTTACCAGAAGCCAATATTATAAAATTACCAAACGTTTCTGCATCTGTACCTCAATTGAAAGCCGCTATTGCTGAATTACAGTCACACGGTTATGCAGTACCAAATTTTCCGGAAACTCCACAAAACGATGCTGAAAAAGAAATTAAGGCAAAATATGCTAAAGTTTTGGGTTCGGCTGTAAATCCAGTTTTACGTGAAGGTAACTCAGATCGTAGAGCACCAAGAGCCGTGAAGAATTTTGCAAAAGCGAATCCACACTCTATGGGAGCTTGGTCTAGTGATTCCAAAACAAAAGTGGCTTCAATGTCAACTGGTGACTTTTACGGAAGTGAAAAATCAGTTACGCTTGCTGAAGCAAATGATGCCAAAATTGAATTTGTTGCAAAAGATGGTACAACGACAGTTTTAAAAGCAAGTACACCTTTGAAAGCTGGCGAAATCATTGACAGTTCTGTATTAAATATTACTGCTTTAAAAGCTTTTGTTACCGAAACTATCGCTGAAGCCAAAAAAGAAGGTGTTTTACTTTCTGTTCACTTGAAAGCTACCATGATGAAGGTTTCTGACCCAATCATTTTTGGCGCTATCGTGGAGGTCTTTTTCAAAGATGTTTTTGAAAAATATGCTGCATTATTTAAAAGTTTAAATATTGACACCCGTAACGGTTTAGGTGACGTTTATGCAAAAATTACTGGAATTCCAGAACAAGCAGAAGTTGAAGCTGCACTTACACAAGCTATCGAAAACGGACCAGCTTTGGCCATGGTAAATTCTGATAAAGGAATTACTAACCTACACGTTCCATCGGATGTAATTGTAGATGCTTCCATGCCGGCCATGATCCGTACATCTGGTCAAATGTGGAATAAGGAAGGAAAAGCACAAGATACTATCGCTATCATTCCAGACCGTTGTTACGCTGGAGTTTATACTGCAACTATCGATTTCTGTAAAAAACATGGAGCTTTTGACCCAACAACAATGGGAAGTGTTCCAAACGTAGGTTTGATGGCTCAAAAAGCGGAAGAATACGGATCTCATGACAAAACTTTCCAATTAAAAGCTGACGGTGTTGTTCGTGTTGTTGACCAAAACGGAACTGTTTTAATGGAACAAGCTGTAGAAGCTAATGACATTTTTAGAATGTGTCAAGCTAAAGACGCTCCAATTCAAGACTGGGTTAAATTGGCAGTAAACAGAGCACGTTTATCTAATACTCCAGCAGTATTCTGGTTAGACGAAAACAGAGCACACGATAGAGAATTGATCGTTAAAGTTGAAAAATACTTAAAAGATTACGATACATCTGCTTTAGATATTCGTATCTTAAATCCAGTTGCTGCAACTGAATTTACATTGGAAAGAATCATCAAAGGTTTAGATACTATTTCGGTTACCGGTAACGTATTGCGTGACTACTTAACAGATTTATTCCCAATTCTTGAAGTTGGTACTTCAGCAAAAATGTTATCAATCGTTCCTTTAATGAACGGTGGTGGATTGTTCGAAACAGGCGCTGGTGGATCTGCTCCAAAACACGTTGAGCAATTCATCGAAGAAGGATACTTACGTTGGGATTCTCTTGGAGAGTTCTTGGCTTTGGGAGCTTCATTGGAACATTTAGGACAAACTTTGGATAATTCAAAAGCAATCGTTTTATCTGAAACTTTGGATCAAGCCAATGATAAATTCTTGGCAACTGATAAATCTCCAGCTCGTAAAGTTGGTCAGATTGACAACAGAGGATCTCACTTCTATTTAGCATTCTACTGGGCTCAAGCTTTGGCTGCTCAAACCAAAGATGCAGAACTACAAGCTATCTTCACTCCTATTGCTGCTGAATTGGAAACGAACGAAGCAAAAATCAACAGTGAATTAATTGGTGCTCAAGGAAAACCACAAGTAATTGGAGGTTACTACCAACCAACACCTGAATTGGTTAGCAAAGCCATGCGCCCAAGCGAAACTTTCAATACAATTTTAGATAAAATTACAGCATTGAAAACAGCTTAATTTACTTTTAGTTTATATATTTAAAAGACAGCTCGAACGGGCTGTCTTTTTTTTACGCTTGCTTTTTTTACCTAGTAACCTGAACCCTATTATTAATATGTTTTTATACTTCGCTCCTATGGAGCTTTGATATACTAAACTGTTATCGTTTTCTATAAATATCTTGCCACTCTGTGGCTAAATTCCATATTATTTTAGAAACTTCAGCTTCATAGGAACATAGTATTTATAGAAGTTCAAAATGGCTGTATCTTTAAGGTCCATCGAAGCGATGTCTATTAATAATCGAGTTCATGCTAGTAAAAGATTTACAGCTCCTAGCATCCTTTCTCAGAAGATTTTGAGTTGCTATTTGGTAAAAACTTTCGTCAAAAAACTGTCAATATATTGGATTGTCGGATCAAACCAAGGGTTAAACAAGCAAAATGAATGTGGCGAGTTTTCAAATTCATGCACTTCCGAATATATTCCGTTATCAGTCAAGACCTTTCTATAATCATCACGACCGGCATGCATTCTTGCCAACGAACTATTAATAAATAATGTTGGAGGCGTAGCAGCACTTACATAACTCAATGGCGAAGCCGCTTCCCAAAGTTTCGGGTTTTCTTTTTTCGAATATCCAAACCAATACGTTCCAGCTGATATTTTTTTACTATCATCACCTTCGCCTCCTTCAGGATGAACAAAAGACAAAGTACCATCTATATCGACTACGGCATTTACTTGTGACTGCGAATCAGAATTGGTTACAACACCCTCAAAAAGTGGCATATTTCCAGTCGTCCCCATAAAAGCGGCCATTTCACCACCAGCCGAGAATCCTAACGATACAATTTGGTTTGGATTTACATTATATTGATTGGCATTTTCCCTAATCCAACGAATAGCTGCTTTTACATCATAAATGGCAGCCGGAAAAAGTGCTTCGGTAGAAAGGCGATATTCCGGAGTAAAACATACATATCCCAGACTCGCCAATTTTTGCGCCATTTGATGGTGTTGTTGTCTATTCCCGGAACGCCAGCCTCCACCATGGATAATAATAATTGCAGTTTGCGTTTTCTTTATATTTTTATCAAAAAAAACATCCAGTCTCATTTTGCGTTTTCCGTAACTGCAATAAACAATATCATTTTTTTGTTTGACCGAATCGAAATGCATTTCTGAAACCCTCGTACTATTAGGAAAATCTTTCAATACTTTTGCAAAAGCGCTAGCCGTGGCATAAGAAGTATCCTTGACATTTGTTATTCCTTTTAAATATTGGGCATTTAAACTTTGAAAAGAAATTGTAACAAACAAAAACAATACCATTTTCAGATTCTTATTTTTATATAACTTCTGTTCTTCTTTCATTTAGACTTTTTTTATTTATTAGTATTCCAAAGGATAAATTTAGGGATTCCAACTAAAATAAAACTCATAATTCTTCGTTTTCACCAACAATAATAACATAAATCATCTCAAATGAAAAAAATTATTCATAAGTAAGCGAACATTCATTTATATTTAATATTTTTGTTTTGTCCAAATAAAAAAGATGCGAACAAGAGATATAAACAAGGAAGAAATGGTAAAGGAAAAAGCCATAGAAATGCTGGTAAAATTTGGCATAGAAGGCTTTGGAATGAACAGATTGGCAAAAGAATGTAACATATCGGTGGCAACTTTATACATATATTACGAGGACAAGGAAGATTTAATAAAAAAAATTGGGATTGAAATTGGACAAAATTTCTTCAATGAAATGATTCTGCATTTCTCCCCTACCATGCCATTTAAGGAAGGTTTGCGCAAACAATGGGAAAACAGGGCAAGATTTACCATACAAAATCCCTTGAGTGTGGCCTGCTGGGAACTTTTAAGTCATTCCAGCTATCGAGATAGTATTTTGGAAAAAAGTTTGTTTAATTTCAAAACTGTAATGACTATTTTTTTAACAAATGCCATTGAGAAAAAAGAATTAGTCAGTATGCCCAAAGAAATATTTTGGAGTATTGCCTACGGGCCTTTATACACCTTGCTACGTTTTCACAATGAAGGAAAAAATATGGCAGGAACACCTTTTAAACTTACAAAAGAAGCTACTGACGAAGCATTTGAATTAGTAATAAAAGCATTGACACCATAAAACAACAAGTCATGGAAAATTTCACAGAAAACATATTGATTTTTGCTACTAATATAAAAACCGAAAACGATAAGCAAAAAATAATCAACTCGCTAAACGAGCACTCCGAAATACATGAGTGGAATATCGATCAAGAAGATATTGATTGTGTTTTGCGAGTTGTAAGCAAAACTTTGACCGAAGAACAAATAATTCAACTTGTAGACCAACACAATTTTGAATGTGTTGCCTTAGAATAAAGCAAAAAATGAAAGACAAAAATACTCAACCGATTCCGTTTACATCCTATCAAAAATTGGCTGTTTTTTTACTGGCCATTACTCAATTTACCGTAATCTTAGATTTTATGGTAATGTCTCCTATGGGTGACATATTGATGAAATCGCTAAGCCTCGATCCACCTTATTTCGGACTGGTAGTTTCGGCTTATGCTTTTAGCGCAGGGATATCCGGACTTCTCACTGCCGGTTTTGCCGATAAATTTGACCGAAAAAAATTATTGCTATTTTTCTATATCGGTTTTATTGCAGGAACAATTTTATGCGGTATCGTTACGACCTATCCGTTTTTGGTTGCAGCACGAATCATCACAGGACTTTTTGGAGGAGTCATTGGCTCTATCTCCATGGCTATTGTCGCCGATTTATTTAGCCTTCAACAACGAGGACGTGTAATGGGATTTATCCAGATGGGATTCGGCGCAAGCCAAATATTGGGAATTCCAATTGGTTTATACCTTGCAAACGCTTGGGGTTGGCATGCACCCTTTATTTGGGTTGCAGGAATGGCAGGAATCATTGCATTAATCATAGCTGTCAAACTAAAACCAATCACGGAACATTTACAAATACAATCAGACAAATCAGCATTTAAACACTTAATGCACACTGTTGCCAAAAAAGACTACCGAGTAGGATTTACGGCCACGGCATTACTTTCCATTGGAGGTTTTATGATGATGCCTTTTGGGAGTGCATTTGCCATAAACAATTTACATATCACCGAAAATGAACTGCCTATCGTATTCATGATTGCAGGAATTGCAACATTAGTCGTAATGCCTATAATTGGAAAACTGAGCGACAGAATAGACAAATACAAAATATTCGTATTTGGTTCCGTATGGACTATGGTGACGATAGCAATTTATACAAATCTTGGTGTTACGCCTTTTGTAATAGTAGCTATTTTCAATGTCCTGATGATGATGGGAATTATGGGGCGTATGGTACCTTCAACAGCGTTGGTTACTGCAATACCTGACATGCAAGACAGAGGAGCATTTATGAGTATTAATTCGTCTTTACAACAGATTGCCGGCGGAATTGCCGCAGCTTTTGCAGGGACAATTGTCGTTCAAAAAGACAAATTAAGCCCATTGCAACATTACGATACCTTGGGAATTATTATTATTTTCATCTCGATTATCTCCATATTGCTAATGTATCGCGTTGATAAACTTGGAAAAAAGAAAGCCAAAGAAAAAGTTCAAGATTTTCCGCCTGCTATACATGAAATGTAAAAAAGCCAAACTATAATTAAAACCATTCTTCGGAAATCATTCATTTTCGCAGAATGGTTTTTTAATAACAACTTTGTATTAACTATAGATTAACAGTTAATGAGTACGAATTAAACTGCAAATTATTGATATTTGCTGCGTCTAAAAATAAAATAGTGCCATAACTAAAAATTACACACTCTTTTACCTTTCTTTTTCATAAAAGAATATTTTAGATAAAATTACTTCATTAAAAATGGCATAATAGTAACCGTATTGAATTCATAAAAAAAGAAATCTCTTTTAAAAACATTATGATTAACCAAATAGCAATTTTAATTCCCGGTGCTTCCCTTCTATTAACATTTATGCTATTTATGAATGTTCAAAAAACAAATAAGAAAGCCAACAAATGGTTAGCTGCATTTGTTTTTTGCTTATTTATATTAAACAGTAACCCTATTTTATCACAATTCAATGATCAATCACTTTATAAGATTATTGAATTATCCAATTTATGTATTTCACCACTCTTTTATTTAAGCGTTACTTACTTTATAAACCCAACTCAAAAATGGAAGAAAAAAGATTTTCTGCATTTTGGATTAGCATTCTTTTTTATCCTTTACACGCTGTTTAATTTTCTTGCCAGAAATTTAAATTCAGCAAGCAATAACATCCCAAATACTTCAGCTATAGTCTCTCTAATTTTGAATTGCCTCTTTGGTATCCAAGTGCTAGTTTACTGTTATTTGTGTTATCTAAAAATACTAAAACATCAAAAAAACATAGAACTGTTTTCATCCGTCACTGAAAGTGTTGATTTAAAATGGCTGAAAAATGTAGGACTTGCAGTTATTTTCCTTGCACTATACTGGGCGACAGGTGTGGTATTTCAAATTGGAAACGAAAATAAATATTACTATCTGTTCTTGGAAATCATAAATCTTTATATGGTTTTTTACATTGGTTACTATTCTTTAAAACAAAAAGAAATTTATCCTTATTCCAAAAAAGATAAAAAAGAATTAAAAGAAATTATCACAGAATCCATAATTTCAGAGGAGAACAGAAAAAAAATCATTGAAGATGAAAAATTAGAAACTATCAAAGCTGAATTATTAAAATTAATGCTGGTAGAAAAACCTTTTTTGGATTGTGAACTGAGTCTGATTAAACTTGCCTCTAAATTAAATATAACTTCACATCAGCTTTCGTATGTAATAAACTCTGGTTTTAACGAAAATTTTTATCAGTTTGTCAATCGTTATCGCATTGAAGAAGCAAAAAAATTGTTATCTACTCCAGAAATGAATTATCTGAACCTATTAGGCATTGCTTTTGAAGTAGGCTTTAATTCCAAGACCGTTTTTAATACGACATTCAAAAAAATTACAGGAAAAACACCTTCTGAATTTAAAAAAAGTAGTTCCGATTTATAATTAAGAACACGCAAGTCACTATTATTATTGACTTTTGCCCTCATGTTTTAAACATTTAACAATAAAAAATCAGCAAACACCAATCTATGTCAATTCCATAACTTTAGTATCCAAAAGTAATTTATTAACTATACATTAACACGAATTGTGTAACAAATTACACTAATGCACGTCTAATTTAAAAACTCAAAATCCTAACAATGATTTCAAAGAATTTTATCTATTTATCTCTGTTATTGCTTTATTCCCTACAAATTTTTTCTCAAGGCAATAATAATAGCGACTCTAACAAACAAAAATTTACACTTAGCGGAATTATATCGGATTCCAACAGTAATGAGACCTTGATTGGCGTAAACGTCTTGATTCCCGAATTAAAAGTGGGCATCACAACCAATGAGTATGGATTTTATTCAATCACTTTGCCAGCTGGGAATTACAAAATTCAGATAAACTATACTGGATTTGAAACTGTAAACGAAACAATCGAATTGAACAAGAACACCAAAAAGAATTTCAAGCTTTCTGGCAACGAAAACATTTTACAGGAAGTAGTGATCAATTCCGAAAAAACGTCAGCAAATATTCGAAAACCGGAAATGAGTGTGAACAAATTATCTATTTCGGCTATCAAAAAAATGCCAGTTGTAATGGGAGAAGTGGATGTTATTAAATCCATTTTATTTCTGCCAGGTGTAACCAATGCTGGCGAAGGACAATCTGGATTTAATGTTCGTGGCGGAGGTGCCGATCAAAATTTAATCCTTCTGGACGAAGCAATGATTTTTAACTCATCGCACGTATTTGGTTTTTTCTCCGTTTTTAACCCAGATGCTATCAAGGATTTAAAATTATATAAAGGCGGAATCCCTTCCAAATATGGAGGTAGAGCTTCATCCGTTTTGGATATTTATCAAAAAGATGGTAATAGTAAAGACTTTCACATGAATGGGGGAATCGGTTTAATATCCAGCCGAATTCTTGCCGAAGGTCCTATTGTAAAAGACAAAGGCTCTTTTTTAATTGGAGGTCGTGCTTCCTACGCCCATTTGTTTTTAAAGTTGGCTAATAATGATAACACGGCTTACTTCTATGATTTAAACACGAAGTTGAATTACAAGTTAGACACCAATAATAGCTTGTTCCTTTCCGGTTATTTTGGTCGCGATATCTTTTCCTTAAACGAAACTTTTGCCAATACTTATGGCAATGCAACATTAAATTTGAGATGGAACCATCTTTTCAGCGACAAATTATTCTCTAACCTGTCATTTATATACAGTGATTATTATTATGGATTGACGCTAGATTTTCTAGGGTTCAACTGGAATTCAGGTATTAGGAATTACAATTTGAAATACGATTTCAAACACTACATATCAAACAACATAAAGTTAAATTATGGGTTTAACTCAACTTATTACGACTTCAACCCAGGTACAATTGATCCAAGCGGTAACAATTCCAGTGTTAACTTTAGACAGTTAGAAAAAAAGTATGCTTTGGAAAATGGCATCTATATTGAAGCCGAGCAGGTTCTAACCGATAAATTGGCTGTTAATTATGGGATTCGCTACAGTATTTTTAATCGCTTGGGAAGTTCCACTATCAATCAGTATGAAAATGACCAACCCGTGGCTTATGATTCGGATTTAAAAATTTACGAAAAAGCAAAACCAATCGGAAGCACTTTTTACAAGAAAAACAAAACCATTGCCAATTTTGACAATTTTGAGCCAAGACTTTCAGCAGCCTATGAATTAAATGATAACCAATCGATTAAGGCCAGCTACAACCGTATGGTACAGTATCTGCAATTGGTTTCCAACACGGCCTCTCCTACTCCTTTGGATGTTTGGACGCCAAGTGACAATTATATTAAACCGCAAATTGCAGACCAGGTTGCTTTAGGGTACTTCAATAATTTTAAACAAAACGAGTATACCCTGGAACTGGAAACTTTTTACAAAAAAATAAAAAACCGAATGGATTACATAGATGGCGCCGATTTAGTGGCCAATGAAGCCATAGAGCAAGTAATCCTTAACGGCGAAATGCGTTCCTATGGTTTAGAAATATTACTGCGCAAAAACACGGGAAAATTCAATGGCTGGATTGCATACACCTTATCAAAATCGCAACAAAGAACTCCAGGAAGAACTCCTGATGAAATAGGAATTAACAACGGAGAATGGTATCGCTCTGCTTACGATAAATTACATAACTTAGCCTTTACGGGGAATTATACCTTGAGCGAAAAATGGAATTTTGGAGCTAATTTTACTTTTCAGTCTGGACAGCCTGTGACGTATCCAAATTCACAATATGTTTATCAAGGTATTACCGTTCCAAATTATGGTGAGCGAAATGGAAACAGCCTTCCATTCTACCATCATTTGGACGTATCCGCTACCTATATCCCAAAACCTTTTAAAAAGAAAGGCTGGCAAAGCGAATGGGTTTTTAGTATCTATAACCTATACAACCGAAGAAACACTGCCTCAATGAGCTTTAGAGAAAATTCCGAAACAGGTACAAACGAAGCAGTAAGACTTTCTATTTTTGGAGCAATTCCATCTGTTTCCTATAATTTTAAATTTTAATAAAATGAAAAACATAAAACTATATATAACCTTACTAATAACTTCATTGTCAATCATAAGTTGCGAAGACGTAGTCGATGTTGACTTAGACACCGCTGCTCCAAAATTAGTAATAGACGCTTCTATTAAATGGGAAAAAGGTACCACGGGAGAAGTTCAAAAAATTAATCTAACCACCACTACCGATTTTTATTCCAAAACCATTCCGGTAGCAACAGGAGCTACGGTTATTGTCACCAATACAACATTGGGAACTCCTGTCACTTTTACATTTATTGAAGACGGACAAACAGGAGTATATGTTTGTAACAATTTCCAACCCATTATAAACAACCAATACTCACTTACCATAACTTACAAAGGCCAGACATTTACTTCCTCTTCCAAGTTTATGCCTACGCCAGTTATAGCTTCGACAGAACAAAGCGTAAAACCGGGTATTGAAGGCAAGGATGTTTATGAAATTAAATTTTACTGGCAAGACAATGGCGCCGAAGATAACTTTTATCTTGTAGGAGCCAAAAACGCAAATATCGTTTATCCTGAATACGGTGTCCTTTCGGATGAATTCTATCAAGGAAATTCAATGTTTGCCTTCTATCGAGACGATGAACTAGAACAAGGAGATGTTATACAATTCAGCTTACAAGGAATTACCGAGCAATACAATAATTACATGAACAAATTACTAAGCATTGCCGGCAACGATGGTGGAAACCCTTTTGCAACGCCACCCGCAACCGTAAGAGGAAATATCGTTAACAAAACCAATCCAAACGATTATCCATTAGGATTTTTTCATCTTTCAGAAATAGATTCGGACAGTTATACTATTAAGTAGCCAATCCAGCTATCCATTACAAGTCCTCGTTCAAAAAACTATTTTTCTAAGCCCTAAAAGGAGCTTCCGCTGGTCGCTCTTTTAGGACAAGAAAAATTAGTTTTTTGCACTGTGGGCTTTTCATTATTATCTGGGCTAGGAAGATTTCAGATTTCAGAAGACAGATTTTAGATTTTTCATACCTTTATCGAAAATCTAGGCAAAACACCAAATCAACAATTATTCATTCTATTCTCCTTATTCCAAAGTCTGAAATCCGCTTTCCTAACTCTGTAATCCAATCATAAAATGTCTTCACACCATATCGTTCGCGACGACCAGGAACCAGCTCTAATCATTGCTAACGGTGCTTCATGCAATCCCGAATTATTAGGCCAATTACTAGAATGGTCACCATTAGTAATTGTACTCGACTCAGCCATTGACCGCGTTTTGGATTTAGGCATAAAAGTCGATGTTCTACTAGGGGATTTCGACCGTGGTTTTGATGCAGAATATTATAAGGAGAAACAATATCCCTTGGAAATTGTTCACACGCCAGATCAGGTCAAAACCGATTTGGAAAAAGCATGTGATTATCTTATTGAAAGAAAAATTCCAGCCGTAAACGTAGTCTGGGCCACCGGAAAACGTGCCGATCATACCATAACCAATATCACCAACATCATTCGATACCGTGATAAATTAAAAATCGTCATACTCGACGATCACTCCAAAATATTTTTATTACCCAAAAAATTCGAAAAATGGTATCCGGCAAACACCGTCATTTCGTTGATTCCTGTTGGTCACGTCACAGGTATTCATTCCAAAAATCTTTTCTATCCTTTGGAAGATGACACACTCACCATTGGCTACAGAACCGGAAGCAGCAATCACGTCAAAGAGGACGGAATGGTAACCATAGAACACAACCAAGGCGACTTACTCCTAATGGAATGCTGGGATTAAATTTAAACTTCTAATTCCAGATTTTAGATTTTTTTATGATTGTAAGGATTTATATGTATATTTAGTTTTGAAAAAATGTGTTTTTTACCATACTTATACACTTAATTTTTAGTGGATATGTGTAACTGTGTCAGATATATATAGTAGTTACAAGAGATTTGAGCATTTGGCTGAATTTAAAAATTGTTTGTACTTGGAAGATTTACTTCGTCCGTTCGCTATCGGGTGTGCATAATGGAAAAATATCGCCTGTTTAACTCCAAACATCTTGTAGCGCCAAGACGACGTTGGCGGATATTTATTAAAAAAAAACGGAATGAAGAAACAAATTTTAAAAATATTTTTATTATTAATATCAATAAATTATTGTCAATCACAATCTATAAATAAGTTTACTTCCAATGGGGTTTCAAAAGAAATTATAGTTCTTCCTGTAGATTTTAAATTAGACAATAGTATTGAATTACTTGGGAAAGTAAAATCTGGCAACCCTACATTTTCGAAAAAAGCTGATTACAAAACCCAACTAGACAAAATTTGCAAGGAGGCAGATATTATGGGAGGTAATATCGTAGTGATAACTAAATTTGATAATCTAAAATTAACCGAAAGTTATAACCTAAAAGCATCCGCTTATAAAGTAGCAGATTATGAAAAACTTAAAGCAGATTTATTCAATAATCATTCTACCGCAGAAAGTTCATCAGAAATAATATTATACCGTCCAAATTACACTTATTCATTAAATGATTTATACAATTTTACTGTTGTTGTCGACAATCAAGAATATGTAATGAAAAGAAATACAAAGAAAATAATTAAAATAACTAACAAATCAACTGTTGAATTATTTATTAAAGAGACTAATGAAAAAATAAAATTGGACATAAAGCCAAATGAAAATTACTACGTGCGTTGTGTAGCTTATTTTCCAAATAATAATGGTGCAATGACAGGTTCAATAATGATTCCAATGGGAGGTTATGTACCAAAAATAAAATTAATAGATGAGTACGGACAAGGAGAAGTTGAAAGTAAATTGATAAACATCCACTAGCCGTTACAAGAGATTTGGGGTATTAGGCTTAATTTTTAAAAATGGTTCTGTACTTGAAAAAATTTTGCATAATGGAAAAAAATCACATCTTTAATCCCAAACCTCTTGTAGCGCCAAGACGTCAGGCTGTAAAAAAAAACCTCTTAAAATTTAGAAAGTATTCGGAGGGCTACCAAAGAAAAATCTCAAATATGAGACTCTCAAGAGGTCATTTTTAGTTTTTTCACAGACTGACGTTGGTAGCAATCTTAACAAAAAAAAGCGAAAGTTGACAGAAATTTATTTGAATTCAAAAAAGAAAAAAGAATATTGGAAATACCATTTTTTAGGTTTGTGTTTCTTTTTAATACTTGCAATTTATACTTTCACAAGATATATACCAGAAAATAAGGATAAAAATTTTTGTTTGGTTTTCTTTATTCTGTCTTTAATAATTTCAGGTTTTATTTTATTCAATTTATTTTCAATAAAAAATTACAGTGTAACGAAAAATAAATTAATTCAATCATCTTTTTTAAAAAAAGAAAAAAAAGTTTATTTACTTGATAACATTGAAAATTGGACTGAAAAACAAAAAAAGAGCAGATCTGAAGAGTGGGAAGAAATAATATTGTATTTTAAAAATGGAGAAACAACAAAAATATCAAGTGAATACTTTGAAAATTATTTAGAAATTAAAAATGAAGTTACAAAAGATAAAAAGCGTAACACAGAACTTGAAGAATTAATAGAAAAAAGAACAGGAAAAAAAATAGCAATTATATGTTTAATAATTAGTTCTTTATTTTTTTATGGTGCATATAATGCACTACAAATTGAAAATATAAAAAATAGAGATATAATTGTTTTTGGAGATAAAACATCAGAAGAAATTAAATTCATTAGTGGTAAATATAGTTCAATAGAAATTAAATTGGAAACATATCCTGGCTTAATTTTTAAAATACAGGGAGATGCTCTGAAAGCAACTAATTATAAAAACTTAATTAAAGATATAAAAACAGGAGATTCGATATTTATTGGAATATACAAAACAAAATATAGAACAAAATTAATAAAAGTAGATTCTTTATCATTTACTGATAAATATTTTCCTAATGAGTACGTAAATGTAGAAAGTATTAAAACCCTAAAAAATAATTATTTAAAGTTAACAGATAATAATTTAAGTAAATCAGAAACCAAAAGTTGGCTCTGTTTTGTGTCAACAATTTGCGGTTTATTTTTTGCTTTATGTTCAAAACATAGTTTAACAACAAAATCAGAATAAAGACTGCTACCATGAAGCCGTTACAAGAGATTTGGGGTATTAGGCTTAATTTTTAAAAATGGTTCTGTACTTGAAAAAATTTTGCATAATGGAAAAAAATCACATCTTTAATCCCAAACCTCTTGTAGCGCTAGGGCGTTGGTGGCAAACTAAAAAAACAGAGGAAAAATAGAAACTATAAAGAAAACTTTTGAGAATAAATAAAAAACAGAGAAAAGAGCTTTAAAAAATAAAGAAAAAAAAAGAGAATTTTTAGGTGCCGTAACTCCGGAAACTACAAGTTCTGAAGAAATAGATATTTTTCCTAATCCAACAAGCGATATTCTTTATATAAAGAGTTTTATGAATATTCGAGAGTTGTATTTATTTGATATAGCCGGCAAGTTAGTTTTATCTCAGTCTGAGACTAAGCAAATTAATAGCAAGAACTTGCCAAAGGGGATATATGTTGTAAAAGTTATAACAGACTCAGGAAAAGCATATACAAAACGAATTATTAAAGACTAAAAACCGATAAAAAATGATTATATAACATTTTTTTAAATTTTATTCAAAACAAAAAAATATAATATGAAAAAATTAATAATAATCATCCTAATCGGTTTTAATTTTTTTGCTTTTGGACAAGAAATAAATAAAACTGAAAAAAGTAAAACAGAAATTGAAATTTTATTAGAAAGAGGCATTAAACCTGAATTAGCTTTTTTTTGGGAAACAAAAGATACAGTCATCTTACCACGTACAAATTTCAGAGAAACAATTGAGTTTGATTTAATTAATAAAAAATGTATTATTCAGAATGTCTTTAGTGAGAAAAAAATTCAACTCACAAAAGATTTCAAACTAAACGACAGAAACGCTCTTGATTCCCAACGTGATTTTGAGTATGATTTTGATATTAGAGATAATACTTTTATTGCTGCAGGAATTTATAGATATAAAATTTACTTCGACAAGAAAAAGAAAAATATTTTAAAAATTGAAAACATAGATAATAAACATGTCTTTATTCCCAAAAAATATGAAAATTACAGGAGCCCTGTAGCGCCTATTAGCTCAGTACCAGATAATTAAATTCTACTTATTTAAGATTGATTGCGACCAACAACGATAAGGAATTTCTGTGGTTGCCATTGAACCTTTCATTTAATCATATTCTGTGAAACTTAAAGATAATTGGACAATGTCCAACAAAACCTCACTCCTTAACCAAAATAATAGTCGCCTTATAACCTGTCCCCACATTCCATGGCTGATTTGTGATAGCAATTCCGTTTGCGTCATAAACCTCAAACTGAGCGGTATTTGGCGAAGCGAAACCCTCGTTTAGGGCTTCAAAATCAATTTTATTGATTCCTGGTATTAAATTTATTTTGAATTCCTTAAAAGTTCCATTCAAACTAATTTCAGATTCAATTACCTTATCGTTCAAATATATTTTTATTTTATCACCATCTACAAAAGCAGCATCACGAAAACGAATAGTAGCCGTAAATGTTTTCGCCTTAAAACTTCCCAAATATTGATTCCGTCTATAGTAAATCCCTACTGAATCTTTCGGCTCCTTATACAGATTTCTATTTTTGAAAAGTTCCTCTGGATTAATTTCAAGTGGATCTGTTTTTTTTACAACCACTGGAGGCTCTTCTTTTGGCTTGCTTTCCTCGGGCGGATTGGCCTTTTTTATTTTCATGTTTTTATCTGGAATAGCCTTGATTTTAATATTGAATTCACTTTGGGCATATCCATGAAAGGAAAAAACAGCAATCACCATAAAAAAAAACATTGTCTTCATATCAAATAGTAAATAAATTAAACATTTAACACCTCTTTATATAACATTCAATTATAGTCTTTATTGCATTCATGGAACCAATGATCAAAACTATACCATACCAAATTTATTTGTTGCATTTGCTATCTGGAAAGTTCGGTAACCGCATCGAGGAATCGAAAATACTTTAACACGACAGGTTTATTTCGATAAATTTGCAGATGAATTGGCAAAAGATGGGAAGATGGAAAAAATTTTGCGTAGTTCGTGACAATAACATTAAACGTGAATTCCGTATGTAAACGACTGTTATACCGATAACAAAATTGGTTTAACTATCTTTATACCGAAATTTAGAAAATGAAATCAATAAAAAACACCCAAAAGACAAATTTACATCCAAGAAACCTTCATCGATTTGGATATGACTTTGAACTATTGACACAAAATAATCCCGAATTGGGAAAATTTGTTTTTGTCAACCAGAACGATATTAGCTCGAGCGATAGACAGACGAATCAAACAATTGATTTTAGCAACCCTCAAGCCGTAAAATCACTCAACCAAACATTATTGCAAACAGATTATGGTATCCAAAATTGGGATATTCCTAAAAATTATCTTTGTCCGCCAATTCCCGGACGCGCCGATTACATCCATTATATCGCCGATTTGCTGGCTTTATCCAATAACGGAAAAATCCCTGAAGGCGATCACGTAATGGGGCTAGACATTGGTGTAGGATCCAATTGTATTTATCCTATTATTGGTAATACAACTTACGGTTGGAGTTTTGTAGGCACGGATATAGACTTAAAAGCTTTAGAAAACTGCAGTAAAATAATTGAAGCTAATCCAAGACTTATAGAAGTAATTAGCTTGCAACAACAAACGGAATCGCGTTTTATTTTTAAAAATATTATTACTCCCGAGGATCGTTTTACATTCGTGCTTTGCAATCCGCCCTTTCACAATTCAGCCGAAGAAGCACAAAAAACCGCCTCTCGAAAAGTGAATAACCTAAATCCAAATGCGCCAAAAACAAACAAACCAATTTTAAACTTCGGTGGTCAAAATGCCGAACTATGGTGCGAAGGTGGCGAATTAGGATTTATCAAACAAATGATTTACGAAAGTGCCAAATACCCAATGCAATGTTTATGGTTTACGACATTAGTTTCAAAAAGTGATAATCTCAAAAGCATTTATAAAACTTTGGCTAAAGTTCATCCTGCCACTATCAAGACAATTGATATGGCTCAAGGCCAAAAAATAAGCCGCTTTGTAGCTTGGTCTTTTTTGACAGAAGAACAACAGGAAAATTGGAAGTTAGAGTAAATAATTCGTAGCTAATTCGCCTATAACATTAACAATTATATCTCTCCAGTTTTCATAACATTTTCTTTGAGCCCTTTGTTTTTCAACATTCTAAAATGAGAGCGTATCGCATGGTAAAACGGATAAGAAGTATAAGGAAGATTATATTCTTCAGCATAACGCTTGATTATTGGGGTAATATAAGGATAATAAGTATGTCCAACATGTGGAAAAAGATGATGAGCCACATGATGTGTAAAACCTCCGTATAAAAAATTAGCCAGCTTACTATCAGTACTAAAATCTTTGGTTACAATCATTTGGTGCATTGCCCATGTAGCGGATAGATTACCATCTTCGTCCGTAGACGGAAAATGTGCATCTTCATCGACATGGGTAGAAACCAATGCTATTACACCTAATATGCTTCCACAAAAATGCATACTTACCCAAGCTCCAAAAACGATGTACCAAGGTTGCTTCAACAACAACATTGGAAGAAAAAGTAAATAAAAAAGATTAAATATTTTTGCTACAAACAATTTGTAAATTTCCTTTGTTGGGATTTCATCGACCACTTTTTTAACATAATTATTTTTGTTTCCAAAGAAGTCTTTAAAATCTCGAATATAAATCCAATTTAAACTATAAAGCGGATAAATAAACCACATATAAATATGTTGGTATTTATGATAATCAAACAAAGGACTGTTTGGGAAAATACGGATAATATCACTTTGTTTGATATCTACATCCCAATCTGGAACATTGGGATAAGTATGATGTAAATTAATATGACGACGTATCCAAAGCCAACGATTACTTCCAAAAAGTTCAAGTATATAAGTAAACAATTCATTATTTTTTGGCTTTTTGAAAAGTGCATTATGAGCCGCATCATGAAAAGCATTTATAAACAAAACAATCATTGTAAATCCGCTCAAGATGTAAAAAAGAAATAATAAGGAAGTATTATTTCCAAAAAACAATACGCAACTATAAAACAAAAAGTAAAGCACTAAAATCCCAAAAGCCTTAATAATATTGAGTCGATATAAAGCTCTATTATTTAAAATCTTTTCATTGACTTCATTTCTCATTATCTTAAAAAAATCATCTGCGGCAGGCTTAAGATAGACTGGTCGTTTTAATTTCTCCATAATGGTAGTGCTTAAAATTACTAACTCAAATTTAATAAAATTGCTACAAAACAACAACTTCAAAATAGTTTAACTTATCATTAAATTGAAATTATGAAACTTTAAACCAAAATTATAAAACTCATATCTTTCTGATTAATAATACATTTACTTTCAATATTCTTATTATGCCAAAATTATTTCTAAAATGTGTCGTTTGCTTTCTTCTTATCGGCTGTGCTTCAAAAAAAGAAAAGTTTGAAGATTATGTTTTTCAAACAAAAAAAGAAAAAAACAATTATATCAGCTATTACAATGAAGTTCTGAAACTCTGGAAAATTCCATTCGAAGAGCAAAACATTAAAACCAGCTATGGAACTGCTCACATTATTATGGCTGGCCCTAAAAATGGCAAAAAAATGGTTTTACTCCACGGAATGGATGCAAGTTCAACAATGTGGTATCCCAATATTAAAGCTCTTACAAAAAACCATCAAGTATATGCCATCGATTTTTTGATGGAACCTAATAAATCAACCTTAACCTCAAAACCTCTTTCAAAAGAAGAAATCATAATTTGGTACAACGAAATTTTTAATCATTATAAATTAAAAAACTTTGATATTGTTGCGGCGTCTCGTGGTGGTTGGATTGCAACTTTATTAGCTACTCAAAAAAACAATTCTATCAACAAAATAGTTTTATTAAGCCCAGCACAAACATTCGAATTTATTGATAATATTGGTAAAACGAGCTCTGCATTGTTTTTAAAAATTTTTCCAAGCATGAAAAAATTCGGAAAGACATTAGAAACATTTTCTACCCATCCTGAAAAAATTAGCCCTGAATATAAAAGCCAATTTTATTTAGCCAATAAATATGCTAAATCAAATACCAGTATGTTACAAATGCAACCTTTTTCAGATGAAGATTTAAAATCAATTACCAATCCCGTTCTTGTATTAATCGGGGATCGTGATGTAATTAATTCGGAAAAAAGTTTAGAAAGAGCACAAGAATTCTTGTTGAAAAGTAAAACTAAAATCATAAAAGATGCTGGGCATTTTCTAAGTATTGACCAATCAAAAGAAGTAAATGAAACTATAATCTCATTTTTAAAACAGTAAGGTTTTAATTTTTCTACACACTGTTGAATCGAATTCAAACTTTGTAACTTTGCAACTCTCAATCTTGAAAAAAAGCAAATGGATTTCCAAGTAGTTTCAGAATATAGTCCAAAAGGCGACCAACCGCAAGCCATTGAAAAATTATCTCAAGGCATTAAGGCTGGTGAGCAGTTTCAAACTTTACTGGGCGTTACTGGCTCAGGAAAAACATTCACAGTTGCCAATGTCATTCAGGAAGTACAAAGGCCAACCTTGGTTTTGGCACACAATAAAACCTTGGCAGCACAATTGTATTCTGAATTCAAGCAATTTTTCCCCAATAATGCAGTGGAATATTTCGTATCCTATTACGACTATTATCAGCCAGAAGCTTTCATGCCAGTTACAGGAGTTTTCATAGAAAAAGATTTGTCTATCAATGAAGAACTGGAAAAAATGCGTTTGAGCACTACTTCTTCCCTGCTTTCAGGTCGTCGCGATATATTGGTGGTAGCATCAGTTTCCTGTTTATATGGTATTGGAAATCCTGTTGAGTTTCAAAAGAATGTGATTGCAATCGAACGCGATCAGGTAATCTCGAGAACCAAATTGCTTCATAGTTTAGTACAAAGTTTATATTCCAGAACCGAAGCCGATTTTACCCCAGGTAATTTCCGTATAAAAGGAGATACTGTTGAAGTTTATCCAAGTTACGCTGATGATGGATTTCGAATTCATTTTTTTGGAGATGAAATAGAAGAAATAGAAAGCTTTGATGTAAAAACGTCCAAAGTTATTGAGAGATATGAAAAGTTGACCATTTATCCTGCCAATATGTTTGTTACTTCTCCTGATGTATTGCAAGGTGCAATTTGGGAAATCCAACAAGATTTGGTCAAACAAGTGGATTATTTCAAGGAAATAGGCAAGCACCTTGAAGCCAAACGTTTGGAAGAACGGACAAATTTTGATTTGGAAATGATTCGGGAATTGGGCTATTGCTCGGGAATCGAGAATTATTCACGCTACCTCGATGGCAGACAAGCTGGAACCCGACCTTTTTGTTTATTGGATTATTTCCCCAAGGATTATCTAATGGTTGTTGACGAAAGTCACGTAACCGTTTCGCAGGTACACGCCATGTATGGAGGCGACCGTAGCCGTAAGGAAAATTTAGTTGAATATGGTTTTCGTTTACCGGCAGCTATGGACAACCGACCTTTAAAATTTGAGGAATTCGAAGCCATGCAAAATCAGGTTATTTATGTTTCGGCAACACCAGCCGATTATGAATTACAAAAATCGGATGGTGTATATGTAGAACAAGTAATCCGCCCAACAGGATTATTAGACCCAATCATTGAAATTCGTCCAAGTTTGAACCAAATTGATGATTTGATTGAGGAAATTCAACAACGATGTGAATTGGACGAAAGAGTTTTGGTGACAACTTTAACAAAAAGAATGGCAGAGGAATTAGCCAAATATTTAACCAAGGTAAGTATTCGCTGTCGCTACATTCACTCGGATGTAGACACTTTGGAACGAATAGAAATCATGCAGGATTTACGAAAAGGAATCTTTGATGTTTTGATTGGTGTGAATTTACTTCGTGAAGGGTTGGATTTACCCGAAGTTTCCCTCGTTGCGATTCTCGATGCAGATAAAGAAGGATTTTTGAGAAGCCATCGTTCGCTGACACAAACAATAGGTCGTGCTGCAAGGAACCTAAACGGAAAAGCAATTATGTATGCGGACAAAATTACCGCCAGCATGCAAAAAACTATCGATGAAACCAATTATAGAAGAACTAAGCAAATCAATTTCAACATAGAGAATAACATAGTTCCGCAAGCTTTGAATAAAAAAATAGAAAGTGCCTTTACCAATAACAAACTGGTGGAGTACGAATTGGGACATACAATGAATGTTGCTGCAGAACCGGAAACCGCCTATATGTCAAAACCAGATTTGGAAAAACTCATACGCGAAAAGCGAAAATCAATGGAAAAAGCAGCTAAAGACTTAGATTTTATGCAGGCGGCAAAATTGCGAGATGAAATAAAGGCTTTGCAGGAAAAAATCAATTAAGTTGCTCCTGAAAAAGACTTAATAGCACTTCGGCAGAAATCATCACGTTTGGGGAATCTTTCATCAATTTCAAAATACGATTGGTAGCGCTTGGGTTCAATCCCATATTGATTGCTATCTGGCGAATGGCTTCTTCCTCTTTTGGATGTAGTACACCATCACAATGCATCAGCAATGCCAAACGATAAAATTGCTGAACCCTTTCAAATTCAGATTTGATAACTCCTTCGGGCAATTCTTGATGAAAGAGATCATTAAATTCATTTTTACTAATTCCTAATTCCTGCGCAACTATCCAAACAAATTGATATTCTCGTTCATGCAATCGGCCATCAACAACAGAAAATGCAATCATATCAGCCAATAATTTCATTTTTTCTTCTTGCGTATTCATCGAATTAGTATTTTTAGCTAAAATATTCTTTTTTTTCTAAATCTAAAATATATTTATCTTGAAAATATTTATCCTACTTCCGCTATTTTTATTTTTTTCCAAAATTACAGCTCAGGAAAGTACCGCTTCCAAACAGGTTTCCACTTTTACTATTGATACCCCTGAACTAAAAAGTATTAGGAAAATTTGACTGTATTTACCAAAAAATTACAAAACTTCAACCAAAAAGTATCCTGTCATTTACATGCATGATGGACAAAATCTCTTCGATGCAAAAACTTCATTGTCCGGAGAATGGAATGTCGATGAAAAATTGGATAGTTTGCATGCTCAAGTCATTGTTGTCGGGATTGAAAATAGCGGAGACAAACGTCTGGAAGAATTGACTCCCTTCAAAAACGAAAAATACGGTGGCGGAAATGCCGATAAATATCTTGAATTTATCGTAAACACACTGAAACCCGCAATAGATAAAAAATACAGAACAAAACCCAACACCAAAAATACTGCCATTATGGGAAGCTCATTGGGCGGTTTGGTTTCTTTTTACGCTATCATAAAATATCCTGAAGTCTTTGGGAAAGCAGCTGTGTTTTCTCCTGCATTTTGGATTAATCGTAAAGACATAAATGATTATATGGCGAAGAGTAAAAAACTTAATTCAAAGATTTACTTTCTCTGTGGCGATTCAGAAAGGAATGATGAAAATGACATGGTAAATGACCTCAAACATATGGAACTTCTATTGAATAGGAATCGCTGCTATTGTCTACATCTCAACAAAAAAGTAATTGTAAAAGGAGGTAATCACAACGAAAAGTTATGGAGAGATAATTTTACTAATGCATTTCTTTGGCTCGGACTCTAATCTTTTAAACGCTTAAACTATTAAACCTACTTTTTCTGAGTATACTCTTTTTCCATTTGAGTGATAATACTTTTTATAGCTTCGGAGCCGATCCCTTTTGCCTTGATAACTTTGTTTTTATCCAAAATATAAATCACTGGCGTTGTCACTACATCGTATTTGTCCTTTAAATTATTGACATGAACTCCATCATAGACATTAATCCAATCGATTTTATTCTCAATGATGTATTTTTTGTATTTATCAACTTCATTTTGGGTATACACTCCAAAAACCTTGACATCTTTGTTTTCTTTTTGAAAATCGTGATACATTTCTAGTATTTTTGGCACTTCTTTTTGACAATGACCACAATCCACGTCCCAAAAAAGAAGAACCAAATAATCAGCTTTTATGCTAGATAAAGTCACGTATGATTTTTCAATTTCTGATTTGTTATCATAATATAATTTGGTAATTTCTTCAGTAGTTTTGGCAGTATCAAAACCCATTTTTGCAATTTTATCATGACTCGAAATATCAATCATATAAAGTTCGGGAGCCGCTTTTCCGAGTTGAAGTGGTGTCAAAACATTACCCCTATTTATGATAAGCTTGATTACGCTGTCATCATAAACGCCTTTGGCCTTTCCAGTTTTAAAATAATTATCGACCATGTAGACAAATACTTTATCCAAACCCATGATTTTTGGAATTTCATAGGTCGATGTAAAATAAGCCAGTAAAAGCATATTCATTTTGGTGCCTTGTTTGGTTTTTAGCAACATATGGTCAATCTCCACACAAATTGAATCAGGATGCTGTACCACGGCAGTATTGAAATATTGCTTTATTTTATTGGCAAAAAATGGATTACGCAACATGGCATCGTCCTGAAAATTGACACCGTCCCAAAAATGCTTTTTGTAATAATGATAGGAAAAAATGCTATCTGGTCTTCCGTTTGAGGCTTTAGGAATGTCTTTGGCTGCTTTCTCGGATTTTAAATTGATCATTTCGGAAAGATAATTCCCCTTATTTTCGCTAATCGTTTTCAAATCATTTTCAAGAATAACCTCATTCAAAACTTTGTATTCCTTTGCAAATAGCACTGTAGAATCTGATTTTTTTTGCTCTTTTATTGATTTTTTAAAACTGTCTAATTCTTTATTTTTAGCCGTAACAAAACGAATATAATTGAAGAAATTTTCATTTTGTTTGGAATTAACCGCTTTCAAATTCCCTAATAAATCGGATTTATCAGAAGTAAATTGTTGTTTTTGTGATTGCTCGTCTATAATGAAATCAAAGAAATTTGCTTTGTTTTGGCTTAGTAAAAAATAGACTCCTTTGTCTAAATTCTTCTTTCCCTTGAAAACAATATTTCCGTTGACCACTTTTTTGCAGGTATCAGAAATATACAGCTTATCAAATTGATAAAAGGCTAAATATGCAACTGTATCCTTGCAATTCTTTAAATTGATTTTGATTTCATGACCAGACTGCGCCTGTACAAACATTAAACAAAAAAAGAGAACGAAACTTAGTGTAATTTTCTTCATATTTAAACAATCTTTATGACTCTTTATACTTTTATTAGTAGACAATTCTTTATTAACCCCAAAAATAATTGAATTTAAATATAATTTCAAATAATTAGCAAAGTGTTTTTGAGTGTTAAAATAATAAGAAGAAATTCATTTTGTAAATGCTTATCTTTGCACTTTAAACATACAAAAATGACAAATAACGATATATTCAAAAAACTCCGAGTAGCATTAATGCTCCGTGACGATCAAATAGTAGAAATTTTGGAATTGGTTGATTTCCGAATTTCAAAATCTGAATTGGGTGCTTTTTTCCGTGATGAAAAACATGAAAATTACATGGAATGCGGTGATCAGGTATTGCGTAATTTCCTAAACGGATTGGTAATTCATTTGAGAGGAACGAAAGAAAACCCAAAAAATCCGAATGAAGTTTTGGCCAAACACAAAGCAGAAATTCCGAAAAAAGAAACTTCAAAAGATAGACCTGAATTTAAAGCTAAACCAAAAGATGCCGAAAAATCAAGAGGAGATCAAAGTCCTTCAAAATCGGGTTCAGGTGCTAAGAAACCAAGTAAAAAAGAATTTCCAAAAGGAAATGGAAAACCATCAGTAGTAGAAAAAGTAAAATACAATTTTGGTAAAAACAAAAAATCGTAAAACATTTTTTTTACAAATACTCTCTCACTCAAAAACTAAGACAATAATTTAACCTGAATGAAAGTTCAGGTTTTTTTATGCTTAAAATTCACTGTCTTAAAAGCCGTTCTACCATCAATCCTTTTTTAACATCTTTATAACATAAACTAATATTTTTTAGTTAAATTTGATATAGGCTCAATCTATTAATCTTCAAATAAAATAGTAAATAAACAATTTTACCTAATAAAAATTTAATCGCGCTTTGATTCTAAAGAAAAACATAACAAGATAAAACCGTACTCTTTAGTTCTAAAATAATGAAAAGCAATAAAAAACAACACATTAAAAAACTTGCCGTATCCATGTTAAATTTTACTTTTCAACAAACTAATTCTATCAAAAAAAACAAAGGCAATAGTTGGAATTCAATTTTCGTTTTTTTTGCCCTATTCTCTTGTTTTTCGGTTTTTTGCCAAAACCCAAAAAAAGAATTGGATTCAATTGTCAAAAAAATTGGAATCAAAAATACTGTCAACCAACTTATGCTTGAAGGCAAAGCAGAAAATGAAAAAAAAGTAAGACAGGAAAAATATATTAACTATCAAAAACTCCAAAAACAAAACAGAATCTTCAATTCAATTGAGTTTGAGGTTCAAAACGCAAAAATTATTTTAAACAGAGGGTTTGATTACAAAGATATTACCGAGGAAATTCATCAACTAAAAGAATGGGAAGAATTTGCTGTTAAAGGAATTGTCGGAAAAAAATTCAGGGTTCTGACTGACAGAAACCTTAGTTCGACTTCTATACTGCTTGATGAATTATTGAAACGCGCCAGCAATCGATTAAAAAAAATAAGCGTCGAAAATCAACAATTGAGCAGAACTCAAGAAAGGATAGATTCATTGGTAGCCGAAAAAAATCTTTATTATGTTCCAACCGATTCCATTGCCAGAGAAATTTACCGCATACAATCCCAAAAAATGAATACCGATATTGACCAGATTTCCGAAAGGCTAAAAAATGCGGTGGACAGTATACAAACCCTAGAAATTATGGGAGATCAATTGAGATACAAAATTGAATCTGACATAATTGAAAATAACAGGCTCAGAAAAGTAGAAGTTGACCAATTATTTACCAAAAAAGTACCTGTTTTTGAGCGTCCCGATCTTAAAAAATTAATGATTGAAGATCCATTGGCATTTTCTATAAAAACAAACTATTTGGTTATCTATTTTTATCTGATAAACAATAAAAATTCCATTCTTACAATGCTGATCCTAATACTGGGAACAGCTATATATTTCAAATTACAAAAAAGAAAATTCCTTGATTTTGGCTATAGCAAAGATATGTTACTTAATATTTTTATGCTAACCAGTCCAATATCAACTGCAATCTTGGTGGTACTGAATTTATATCAATTCATTCTACCCATGCCTCCACTAATTTTTTCAATTATGATCTGGACAATATCGACCATTTCATTGACCATAATAATGTGGAGATCAATCAATACATTTATCTGGAAAATCTGGATAGCTATTTTTCTATTGAATTTAGTAGCCTTTTTTGATCTAATAATTTTGATTCACTTTGTGGGGGAGTCTTTTTTAATTTTGGCAATAAATTGTTTAGGAATTGCAATTGGCGTGTATGCATTCATAAATAGAGCTATAATTCAAAGAAAAGTATATTTATGGTATATCCTTGCTGCGTCTATCCTTCAAATATTTTCATTCTATTATTTGATAAACGGTCATTACAATTTAAGCAAATTTTTAATGACTAAATCAGTCTACACTATTATAGTGGTATTTTCTCTCTATACTACCTTTATAGTTGTTAAGGAAATCAATCTGATATCCAAAATTTTAGGAAACATTGATGAAGATAAACGGAAGAAAACCCTAATGGGCATCCCTCATCAATTTACTCTTGGTTTTTATTTAATTCTTTTTGTCTGCTGCTTTTTGCTGATGATAAGAAACACGTATACTTTTCAAAGCATTGTTAATCCTTTCAGAAACACAATATCCGAGCCCCGAAGCCTCGGAAACATCACGTTTTCATTTGAGAATATCCTTATATTCATACTTGTGATTCTATTGTCGAGTTTCATCTCAAAAGTGGTTTACTTTTTGGCATCAGACAATCAAATCATAAATACTAAAAACAAAAACAAAAATTTTGGAAGCTGGTTATTTTTAACTCGAATAACCATCGTGACTTTGGGAGTTCTAATTGCTTTTGCATCAACAGGAATTCCTTTGGACAGAATCACTTTAATCATTAGTGCATTGGGAGTTGGTATTGGTTTTGGTATGCAAAACTTAGTTAATAATCTAATAAGCGGATTAATCATCGCATTCGAAAAACCGGTAAGTTTGGATGACATTATTGAAATTGGCACACAATCTGGAAAAATGAAATCAATAGGCATTAGAAGCAGTGTGGTCACCACATTTGACGGAGCTGATGTAATTATTCCAAACGGAGAATTATTAAACCAGAATTTAACTAATTGGACTCTGGGAAGCAGCAGTCGCAGATCAGAAATACGATTTGGAGTTGCCTATGGAACTGATTTAGAGTTAACCCGAAAATTAATCTTTGAAATCCTTGAAGCAAATAAAAATGTGCTTATGAAACCTCTGCCGGCAATTTGGTTCACCAAGTTTGGCGACAGTTCGATTGACTTAGTGCTGAAATACTGGATCAGTCACTTTGATTTCGACAATGACACTAGGAGTGAATTGATAATTGCCATTGATAAAACTTTAAAAGAGAACAATATTGTCATACCGTTTTCGCAACAAGATATTCATATTATAACTAAAGAAATTGAAATTGCACCTGATTCTGAGTCCGAACCTGAGAATTAAGAAACTAATTAGTCAACAAAACAACAAAGGAAACCCTCTTGGCTTCCTTTGATTGATATTACATAAATATCAAATACCCAATCGTTAAGAGAACAGGAACAAACCGGTTCTTTTGTTTTTTAATGTATTAGTTTTGGAATCTTATTTTGAAAGCGTATTCTTTTCCAACAATTAATTCATCAGAAGACAATTTTTTATAATTAAGCGCATTCTTAACATAATATTGAATATCTGAATTATCTGAATTCACCTGTAAAATTACAATTTCATGTAATTCATTGACTGTAAAAATAACTTTGATTGATGCTTCATATCCTAAAACATTTTCATTAGGAGACTCATTTAATAATTGGGTTAATTCTTTTGCCGTTTTAGATACAGCAACAGTAGGATCTTCATTAATGGTTGAAGCAAATACAGAGCTTACAAACAAAGAGAGAATAGTAGATAAAAATAATTTTTTCATGATTTTTTTTTTTAAGTTATGTGTCAAAATTACCTACAATACCTACATAAAAAACATAAAATCAATCACTTAATCAATTCTTAAACTTCAAAAAACATTCCTTTACTTATCCCATTATTGTCATATCAACACAAATAAATTAAAAATAAATAGTTACAAAATTTAATCCAAAAAAAATAAGAAAATAGCAACAAATAAGCTTTTGTGACTATTAAAGCATAATTGCTCATTTTGATAACATTAGCTTAAAAAGACCATTAAGAACTACAACTTAACATCGAACAGCCCACTTTATCTCTTGCCCAATCAGGTCTTTTGGCAAACCATTTTTGACTTTCGGGCTGTTCATCATAAGGTTTTTTAAGCAATTCAAACAGTTCGTTCAGCAATGAATAATCTCCTTTATCGGCTTCATCAATACACAATTGTGCCATATAATTTCGCAATACATATTTGGGATTTACGGCATTCATTTGCACTTTTCTTTCAGTATCTGATAGTGTTTCTTCACTGATTCGGCTACTATAATGGCTAAGCCAGATTTTCCAATTATTCAAAACTGATTCATCAAGATTTTGCTTGTTATAAAAAGCTTCGGTAATTTTATCAAAAGCAATTACATCTGAATCTTCTTTTAAAATAGTACCCAAATTTCTAAAGAAAATAGTCATATCAGTTTCTGCCAATTGAAGCAGTTCAATCAGGCTTTCAATTAGAACAGCATCTTGATCTTTAATTATTTTAAAACCAAGTTTATTGCGCATCATATTCAAATATTCTGTTTCATAATCACTGCTAAAAGCTTTTAAAATTTCCTCAAGCGGTTTGGCATCATTTATTATAGGAAACAAGGCATTTGCCAATTGATATAAATTCCATAAAGCAACATTAGGCTGATTACCGAAGCGGTATCTCTTATTTTGTCTGTCGGTTGTATTTGGAGTCCAATTCGGGTCATAATCTTCCAGCCATCCATAAGGACCATAATCTATTGTTATTCCGTGAATTGACATATTATCAGTATTCATAACACCATGTACAAAACCTACCCGTTGCCAGTGAACAATCATTTTCAAAGTAGTTTGCGTTACCACTCTAAAGAAAGCAACGTACTTTTCAGCTCCTTCACATTTAATATCTGGAAAATGATGTTTAATAGTAAAATCAGCTAATAATTTGAGATTAACACGATCATTTCGTGAAGCAAACAATTCGAAACTGCCAAAACGAATAAACGAAGGCGCTACCCTGCAGACAACAGCTCCTTTTTCGTAAGCCGGATTTCCATTATACAAAATATCACGCAAAACCTGATCTCCCGAGAGTACCAGCGAAAGCGAGCGCGTTGTAGGAACACCCAGATAATGCATCGCTTCGGCACACAAATGCTCACGTATAGAAGAACGCAGCACAGCAAAACCATCAGCTGTTCGGGAATAAGGTGTTGGCCCTGCTCCTTTTAGCTGCAAAGTAAACGATTTTTTATTGTGTCTAACTTCTGTTAAATTAATAGCACGGCCGTCTCCCAATTGTCCAGCCCAATTCCCAAACTGATGTCCCGCATAAGCTAAAGCGTATGGCCTAGTTTCCGGATAAAGACTATTTCCTGAAAAAACATTTAAAAAATCCTCTGACAAAATATCATCTTGAGACATCCCTAACAAATCAGCCACTTCTACTGATGCATGAATCAAGGAAGGATTTGAAGGTTTCTTTGGCTCTACATACGAAAAGAATGCTTTTTCTACCTGTCTCGGAATATTGATTTCACTTGGATCGGCAGGCAGTTCGGCAGTAAAATTATTTTGAATATGAAGTTTCATTTTTCCCTAAATTAATATTACGTAAAGTTATTCCATATCTCACACATAATTGAAACCTTATGATAACTTTATCTTATAAGCTAAATCATTATACTTATGAATTACAAAACCTAAAATAAAGCAATAACTGAATTAAAACAGAAAACTGTATTTACAAAATTCATCCAACAGATAATTTTGAAGATTCCAAATTATTAATTTAGTTTTGCCAAAAAAACCATGAAATCATTTGATGTAGCTATTATTGGCAGTGGTCCTTCAGGAGCATCGGCAGCTTTTGAATTATCCAAATCAGGAATTTCAACAGTAATTATAGAAAAAGAAACATTACCAAGGTACAAAACTTGTGGCGGAGGTCTTGTTTTTAGAGGTCTAAAAATGATGCCATTTGATATATCATCTGTAGTTGAAAAAGAATTCTACACAATTGACACTTATTTTTCCAAAAAACATCCCTGCATAACAACTAGAAGAAAAGAACCTATCGTAAGCATGGTAATGCGTGATGCTTTTGATAATTTAATAGTTGAAAAAGCTAGAAACAATGGGGTTACTTTATTACAAAACCATAAAGTAGTAGACATTACATTTGGAGAAACCCAAACAATCCATACAACTGAAGGAGATGTTACTGCCAAATTTATTATAGCCGCAGATGGTGCCTTGAGTCCAATAGCAAAAATAGCCGGCTGGAAAGAAACAAGAACAATAATTCCGGCATTGGAATATGAAGTTGACGTTCCTGCTGTTGATTTTGAAAGGCTGTCCCAAAATGCCCGTTTTGATATTGATGCTATTCCTTATGGGTATGGGTGGTGTTTTCCCAAAAAGAATCATCTTTCGATTGGGGTTGCAGTTGTTGTAAAAACCAATAAAAAAATCAACCTTAAAGAATATTATGCTGCATATTTAAAAACATTGGATATTACCGAAATTCTTAAGGAAGAAGGGCATGGTTTTGTTATTCCAGTAGCACCTAGAACAGACTTTTTCGTTCAAAAGAATGTGTTTTTAACTGGCGATTCAGCAGGTCTTGCCGATCCATTAGTCGCAGAAGGTATTTCTAATTCTATTTTGAGCGGTATTCTGGCAGCTAAAGCCATTATAGAAAGTAATTTAGATTCTGAAAAAGCGGCAGTTTTATATACTGAAAAATTACAAGCAACTATTTTGCCTGAAATCGAAAGAGCAAGAGTGCTGTCGAATCATTTCTATAATAAAAAAAGTTTTAGGAATATTGTTCTAATAAAATATGGACAGTATGCAGCCGAAGCAATGACTGACTTGTTTATGGGAGAAAGAACCTATCCGAAAAACTACTTAAAGAGTATCACCAAAAAAATTAAAGAGGCTATTTTTTAAAAACTAAAATCTGCAGTTTCAATTAACTCCATAAAAAAATCCTGAGCTTGTAACTCAGGATTTTTTATAATGAAATTTTGTAGAGATGCATTGCTGTGCATCTCTACGTATTTTATATTAAGAAAGAGCAGCCTGAACTTGGTCAGCAGCTTCTTGAAATTGTACTGCAGATAAAATTGGCATTCCAGAATTATCAATTAATTCTTTTGCAATTTCAGCATTTGTACCTTGAAGACGAACAATGATTGGCACTTTAATAGCGTCTCCCATGTTTTTGTAAGCATCAACAACACCTTGAGCAACACGGTCACAACGAACGATTCCTCCAAAAATGTTAATCAAAATTGCTTTTACGTTTTGATCTTTCAAAATAATACGGAAAGCAGTTTCAACACGTTTTGCATCAGCAGTTCCACCTACGTCAAGGAAGTTCGCAGGCTCAAAACCAGCATACTTAATTAAATCCATGGTTGCCATTGCAAGACCTGCACCGTTTACCATACATCCTACAGTTCCGTCAAGATCTACGTAGTTCAACCCTACTTCTTTTGCTTCAACCTCGATTGGATTTTCCTCACGAATGTCACGCATATCAGCATATTTCTTTTGTCTGTATAAAGCGTTGTCATCGATATTTACTTTAGCATCAACGGCCAAAATTTTATCATCAGAAGTTTTCAAAACTGGGTTGATTTCAAACATGGAAGCATCAGAACCAATGTAAGCATTGTATAATGAATCGATGAATTTAACCATTTCTTTGAACGCATTTCCAGAAAGACCTAAATTGAAAGCAATTCTTCTTGCCTGAAATCCTTGTAATCCAACAGATGGATCAATTTCTTCAGTAAAAATTAAGTGTGGGGTATGCTCTGCAACTTCTTCGATATCCATACCACCTTCAGTAGAATACATGATCATGTTACGTCCTGTAGCCCTGTTTAAAAGAACAGAAACATAAAACTCAGAAGTTTCACTTTCACCTGGATAGTAAACATCCTCAGCGATTAAAACCTTGTGTACTTTTTTACCTTCAGCAGAAGTTTGCGGGGTGATTAATTGCATTCCGATGATTTCTTCTGCAATTCCTTCCACTTTGTCAATTCCTTTTGCAAGTTTAACTCCACCACCTTTTCCACGACCACCTGCGTGAATTTGTGCTTTAACCACATACCAGCTTGTACCTGTTTCAGTAGTTAATTGTTTTGCAGCAGCTACAGCTTCTACTGGACTATTAGCTACAATTCCGCGTTGAATGCGAACTCCATAGCTAGCTAAAATCTCTTTTCCTTGATATTCGTGTATGTTCATAATTTATGTTTTGACTGGATTCTGAATTTATTTCAGATCGAAAGTGGCACAAAAATAGCAAAATTTAATTTAATTGAAATTTTTTTTGAGCATATATCGAACTTACATCAAAAAATATGACCTATAATTAATCAGATACAGTAAATTTAAAAATAAACATGTATTTTGTTAAAATAATCACTCATACAAAGTATAACCCTATATTTATTACAAAAAAAGACTCTTTTAAAAAATTAAAAAAATATTTATTGCTGATATGTCAATTCAAAAGTGAAAAATCAGCATTATTATCAATTATACATTACTTTTTTAATTTTATAACAAAAATAGAACCTTATGCAATAGATTCATTCGTTATATGTTAAGAAATATTTAATTTTGTAAAAAAAAATATCAAGCATGAGAGTTAAAGAACAAGGGCTTTATTTACCCGAATTTGAGCACGACAACTGTGGCGCAGGATTTATATGTAATTTGAACGGAATTAAGTCTAATGACATTATCCATAAGGCTCTAGACATCCTAATCAAGCTGGAACATCGTGGAGCGGTAAGCTCTGATGGAAGAACTGGAGACGGAGCTGGAATTTTATTTGATATTCCTCATGATTTCTTCAAAAAGGTTTGTGATTTTGAAATCCCAGAAGTCAGAGAATATGCTGTAGGTATGACATTTATGCCAAAAAGCCCTAATCAGGTTGCTTTTTGTAAAGAAACTTTTGAATCTGCCATAAAAGATCAAAACCTATCAATATTAGGATGGAGAGATGTCCCTGTAGATGTTTCTAATTTAGGACAGATTGCAGCCGAGAAAGAACCAACCGTTAAACAAGTATTTGTTGGTAAAAACGGTTTAGATATTACTGAGCAACAATTCAATGCCAAATTATTCATGGCTAGAAAAATTGCTGAGCACACAATCCGCAACTCAAGAACTTCTGAAAGCCACATGTTTTACTTTTCAAGTTGTTCTACTACTACTATAATATATAAAGGACTATTGATGCCGGAAGACATCAGCAGATACTATACTGATTTATTAGACAGCGATTTGGTAACCCGTTTAGCATTGGTTCACCAGCGTTTTTCTACAAACACTTTCCCGTCTTGGGATTTGGCACAACCATTTAGATACATGTGTCACAATGGTGAAATCAACACATTGAGAGGAAACGTGAGCAGAATGCGTGCTCGTGAAGAATTAATGAAAAGTGATGTTTTTGGAGAAGATTTGAAAAAATTATTCCCAATTATCTTGGAAGGAAAATCAGATTCAGCTTCTATGGATATGGTTGTTGAGTTGTTATTAATGACTGGACGTTCTTTACCAGAAGTCATGATGATGGTTGTACCAGAAGCATGGGAAAAACACAAAACCATGTCGGATGAGAAAAAAGCATTCTACGAATACAACGCTTGTATCATGGAACCATGGGACGGTCCAGCTTCTATTCCATTTACAGACGGAAATGTTATTGGAGCATTGTTAGACAGAAATGGATTGCGTCCATCCCGTTATACATTGACTAAAAGCGGTTTCGTTATTATGTCATCAGAAATTGGTGTATTGGATGTAAAACCAGAAGATGTAATACAGCACGGAAGATTGGAGCCAGGAAAAATGTTCTTGGTTGACATGAATGAAGGACGTATTATTGAAGACGAAGAAATCAAACACTCTGTAGTAACCAAACGCCCTTACAGAGAGTGGTTAGACAATAATTTGTTACAATTGGCTCAAATTCCTTATACGAATAATCCAATTCCAACTGAAGAAACTGATTTTGAAACCAGACAACGTTTGTTTGGATATACAATCGAGGATTTAAAAACAATCATTAATCCAATGGGAGCCCAAGGTAATGAAGCCTTAAGTTCTATGGGTAATGATACTCCTTTGGCAGTATTATCAGATCAGCCACAATTATTGTATAACTATTTCAAACAATTATTTGCTCAGGTTACCAACCCTCCGTTGGATGGTATTCGTGAAGAAATAATCACGGATACAAGTTTATCAGTTGGAGGAGATTACAATATCTTTGACATTACCGATGTTCACTGTAAAAAAATTAAAATCCAAAACCCGGTTATTTCCAATGAGGATTTGGATAAAATAAGAAGCATCGAACATGATGATTTCAAATCAGCTACTATTTCAGTTTTATACAAAATAGAAAAAGGAGTAAATGGTATGCAGCGTGCTTTAGAAAAGTGTGTTCAGGCAACATTTAAAGCTGTTAACGAAGGCGCTAACATAATCATTCTTTCAGATAGAGGTGTGAGTGAAAAATTTGCTCCAATACCAATGTTATTAGCTACTTCGTACATACATCACTCCTTAAACATTTTAAAGGTTCGTTCTAAATTTGGTATCATAATAGAATCTGCTGAACCTCGTGAACCACATCATTTTGCTTTATTATTTGGATACGGCGCAAGTGCAATTAATCCTTACATGGTAAATGAAATTCTTCATGACCAAGTGAACCAAGGATTTATTACAGGCGTAAAAGCAGATTATGCCATTACAAACTACAATAAAGCTATTGCAAAAGGTATTGTTAAGATCATGAATAAAATTGGTATCTCAACTTTACACTCTTATAAAGCGGCACAGATTTTTGAAATTTTAGGTTTAAACAAAACCTTTACTTCAAAATACTTCCCATACACTCCTTCCAGAATTGAAGGTATTGGATTAATGGAAATTGAGAATGAAGTTAAGAAAAGACATCAAAATGCATTTCCAAAATCTAAAATTGCAAATTTATTGCCTTTGGAAATTGGTGGGATTTACAGATGGAGAAGAAATGGTGAAAAACACATGTTTAATCCAACAACCATTTCAAAACTACAACAGGCAGTTCGTCTGAATAGCCCTGAAAGCTATAAAGAATACTCTAAAATGGTCAACGAACAAAGTGAAAACTTAATGACTATCAGAGGCTTATTCGAATTCAACAACCTTGACCCTATTTCTATTGATGAAGTAGAACCATGGACTGAAATCGTGAAAAAATTCAAAACTGGTGCGATGTCTTATGGATCTATCAGTCAGGAAGCTCACGAAAATCTTGCGATTGCCATGAACAGAATTGGAGGTAAATCTAACTCTGGTGAAGGTGGAGAAAACCCAAAACGTTTCCAAAAAGAAATGAATGGAGATTCTAAAAACAGTGCTATCAAACAAGTAGCTTCTGGAAGATTTGGAGTTTCTATCAACTATTTGACAAATGCTCAGGAGATTCAGATCAAAATGGCTCAAGGTGCAAAACCTGGAGAAGGTGGTCAATTACCTGGTGAAAAAGTAGTGCCATGGATTGCAGAAACAAGAAACTCTACGCCTTACGTAGGTCTTATTTCTCCTCCGCCGCACCACGATATTTATTCTATTGAAGATTTATCTCAATTGATTTTTGACTTAAAAAATGCTAACCGTGAAGCAAGAGTTAACGTTAAGTTAGTTGCCGAAGTTGGTGTTGGAACTATTGCTGCCGGTGTTGCCAAAGCAAAAGCGGATGTTATCCTTATTTCAGGATATGACGGAGGAACTGGTGCTGCACCGTTGACTTCATTAACACACACAGGTATTCCATGGGAACTTGGACTTGCCGAAGCACAGCAGACTCTTATCCTAAATGACTTAAGAAGCCGTGTAGTTCTGGAATGTGATGGTCAGTTAAAAACAGGACGTGACGTTGCTATTGCGGCATTGCTTGGAGCAGAAGAATTCGGTTTTGCAACTGCACCGCTTGTAGCTTCAGGATGTATCATGATGAGAGCCTGTCACTTGAATACCTGCCCAGTAGGTATTGCAACTCAGGATCCAGAATTGAGAAAAAATTTCAAAGGAACTCCGGAACACGTTATTAACTTCATGTACTTTATTGCAGAAGAGTTAAGAGAAATCATGGCTCAGCTTGGATTCAGAACATTGAAAGAAATGGTTGGACAATCGCAAAAACTGAATGTAAACAAAGCTATCAAGCACTATAAAGCAAATGGATTAGATTTATCTACCATTCTTTACAAACCAGAGAAAGCTAAAACGGTTCCAAACCATAATACAACAACTCAAGATCACGCATTAGAAAACGTACTTGACTTTGATATTATCAAAGCTGCAATTCCATCTATTTACAGAAAAGAAAGAACAAGAGTTACCTTTGACATCAAAAATACAGACCGTTCTGTTGGTGCTATCTTAAGTAACGAAATTTCAAAGATTTACGGATCGCAGGGATTACCTGAAGATACAATTCTTGTTGACTTTACTGGTTCTGCCGGACAAAGTTTTGGAGCTTTTGCCACTAATGGATTGTCATTCAAGATCCACGGAAACTGTAATGATTATTTAGGAAAAGGACTTTCAGGAGGAAAATTAATCGTAAAAGTACCTCCTACTGCTACTTTCAAACCAGAAGACAATATCATCATTGGTAACGTAGCATTATATGGTGCAATCACTGGAGAAGCATATATTAACGGTATCGCTGGAGAACGTTTCGCAGTTAGAAATTCTGGTGCCACTGCGATTGTTGAAGGAATTGGAGATCATGGTTGTGAGTATATGACCGGAGGAACAGTAGTTGTCTTGGGTAAAACAGGAAGAAACTTCGCAGCTGGTATGAGCGGTGGTGTTGCCTATGTATACGATGACAAAAAGAAATTTGAAAATGGATTGTGCAATATGGAAATGGTTGCCTTAGAAACATTGGAAGAAGAAGATTTGGCTACATTAAAACGCCTGATCAAAAATCATTCGATGTATACCAACAGCCCGCTGGCAAAACGCCTTTTAGCTGATTGGGAAAACGAAAGCAAAAATTTCACAAAAGTTATGCCAACTGATTACAAAAAAGCTTTGAAAAGATTGGCAGAAGAAAAGCAAATTGAAGAATTAATAGCACAATAGTCATGGGTAAAATAGGAGGATTTAAAGAATATAACAGAACCGACGAAACTAACGTTGCTGTTTCTGAAAGAGTACAAAATTATAATGAGTTTACAATACCAGTAGAAAAAGAAAAACTAAAACAACAAGGTTCCCGATGTATGGATTGCGGGATTCCTTTTTGCCACAGTGGCTGTCCATTAGGGAATTTAATTCCTGATTTTAATGACATGGTACACCAAGAAGAATGGGAAAGCGCATTAGAGATTTTACAATCTACAAATAACTTTCCAGAATTCACAGGTCGTTTATGTCCTGCACCATGTGAGAAATCATGTGTATTGGGAATTATCCAAGAACCTGTTGCGATCGAAAATATTGAAAAAAGCATCATTGAAAGAGGTTTTGCCGAAGGATGGATTAAACCACAAACTCCAGAAGTAAGAACTGGAAAAACTGTTGCCGTAGTTGGATCTGGTCCTGCTGGATTGGCAGCTGCTCAACAATTAAACCGTGCCGGTCATACGATTACCGTTTTTGAAAGAGATAATGCAATTGGTGGTTTATTACGTTACGGTATTCCAAATTTCAAATTAGAAAAAGGGATTATTGACAGACGTGTAAAAATCCTTGAAGCTGAAGGAATCACTTTTAAAACGAATGTAAACGTTGGTGTTAACTTTAGTGTAGAAGAATTAAATTCTTTTGATTCTATCGTATTATGCGGTGGAGCTACTGAAAAAAGAGGTTTACCAACTAAAGGTGCAGACAGTAAAGGTGTGGTTCAGGCAATGGATTTCCTTACACAGCAGACTAAGGTATTGTACGGAGAAAAAATCGAAGACCAAGTATTGGCAACCGGTAAAGATGTTATCGTAATTGGTGGTGGTGATACAGGATCTGATTGTGTTGGAACTTCAAACAGACACGGAGCAAAATCGGTGACTAATTTTGAAATCATGCCAAAACCGCCAATTGGAAGAAGCGAAACTACACCATGGCCTTTTTGGCCTTTACAGTTAAAAACATCGTCATCTCACGAAGAAGGATGTGACAGAAACTGGTTAATCAATACTAAAGAATTCCTTGCTAATGAAAAAGGAGAACTAGTAGGTTTAAAAACTGTTGAAGTTCAATGGAAACTAACTCCAGGACAAAGACCAGAATTAATCGAAAAAGAAGGTTCAGAGAAAATCTGGCCTTGCGATTTGGCTTTGTTGGCTTTAGGTTTTACAGGTCCAGAGAAAACATTAGCAGAGCAATTAGGTCTTGAAACTGATTTTAGAACAAATTATAAAGCGACCAACTATCAAACTAATGTTCCTCATATTTTCACCGCTGGTGATATGAGAAGAGGACAATCATTGATCGTATGGGCAATCTCTGAAGGGCGTGAAGCAGCAAGAGAAGTTGATTTATATTTAATGGGTTATACAAATTTACCAACAAAAGGTAATGGAGATTTACCAGCTCTATAACATTTGAAATAAATAATTTTAAAATCCCTCGACAATCTATTTTGTCGGGGGATTTGTTTTATTTACCATTTTACATACGTTAAAAAATCACACAAACAAGAACTTTTTGTTTACTCTAAAACAAATTGTTATATTTTGTTAAATACCATTAAATTGTTTGGTCGTGATATTAAAGAATAATAAATTTGTAAAAAATTAATAAACAAAAAATGCAAGCAAACGATTTACTACACTTAGCAGAACAATTTGGAAGTCCACTTTATGTGTATGATGCAGAGAAAATACAATCCCAGTATAATCGATTAACAAAGGCATTTTCAAAGGTCGCCAATTTACGCATCAATTATGCCATGAAGGCATTGTCAAATGTCGCCATACTTCAGTTATTAAGAGACATGGGATCTGGATTGGACACTGTATCTATACAAGAAGTTTTGTTAGGTCTACACGCTGGTTATGCACCAGAAAAAATATTTTACACACCAAACGGTGTTTCACTGGAAGAAATTGAAGAAGTACATGCATTGGGAGTACAAATCAATATTGACAACTTATCTATATTGGAACAATTTGGAGCAAAACATCCACATGTTCCAGTTTGTATACGTATCAACCCACACGTGATGGCGGGAGGAAATGCTAACATTTCTGTTGGTCACATTGACAGTAAATTTGGTATTTCAGTTCATCAATTACCACATTTGGTTCGTATAGTTGAGAATACCGATATGAACATTGTAGGTATTCACATGCATACAGGATCTGATATTTTAGATATCGAAGTATTTTTATATGCCGCTGAAATTTTATTTGATGCTGCCAAAAACTTCAAAAATTTAGAGTTTTTAGATTTTGGAAGCGGATTTAAAGTTCCTTACAAAAAAGATGATATCGCAACTGATATTGACGAATTAGGAAAAAAACTATCTAAAAGATTCAATGCTTTCTGTGCTGAATATGGTAAAGATTTGACTTTGATATTTGAGCCTGGTAAATTTTTGGTAAGTGAAGCTGGGTTCTTCTTGGCAAAAGTGAATGTCGTTAAACAAACTACATCAACTGTATTTGCTGGTGTTGACAGCGGTTTCAACCACTTAATCCGTCCAATGCTTTATGGTTCACAACACTTCATTGAAAACATATCCAATCCAAAAGGAAAAGAGCGTTTTTACTCAGTGGTTGGATATATTTGCGAAACAGATACTTTTGCAACCAATAGAAGAATCGCCGAAATAAAAGAAGGAGATATTTTATCATTCCGTAATGCAGGAGCTTATTGTTTCTCAATGTCTTCCAATTACAATTCAAGATACAAACCAGCAGAAGTTTTATGGATGAATGGGAAAGGCCATTTAATTAGAGCTCATGAGAAATTTGAGGATTTACTTCAAAACCAAATTCCATTACCTACAGAAATAGCGGCAACAGTTTAAAATTAAAAATCCCGAAACCATTTAAAGTTTCGGGATTTTTTTATGATAATATGATGCCTAATTTACAAATTTCACTACGCTATTCTTAATTGGTTTTATAGTTTTCAAATAAGCATAAATGGCTTTCAAATCTTCCGTTTTCATCCCGCCATACATGGTCCATGGCATAACGGTATTAAAATTGCCTTTGCTTACCTTAGCTGAAACATACGAACTATCTGCATAAGATTTAAAGCGTTTTACAAAATCTTCCTCAGACCATTTTCCAATCCCAGTGACTTCATCTTGTGTAATATTTGAAGAAAGTGCAGTACCTCCTGTCACCATCGGAAACTCAAAACCTCCTGCCAATTCCATGCCCGCAATAGGCTTTCCTTTGTCTTGCTTGGAATGACATTCAGCACAAGAAGCTGCGTTAAACAAATAACCGCCGTAAGCCACAGCATCACTTTCATTTGGTTTCTTCGAAAAATGAGGCTCTTTCGGAATAGTATTAATTATAAAATTCATTGGAAAATCAGCCTTTGATTCAGGAACTATATTTTCAATAGGCTTTAAGCTTCTTAAATAAACGATAATGGATTCTAAGTCCTCTTTATCCATTTGTCCAAAATGAGGATGTGGCATTACCGGAAACAGTGCTGTACCATCCTTGGAAACACCACTTGCAATTGCTCTCAAAACTTCTGCATCTGTCCAATCCCCAATACCAGAAGGCGTAATATTCTTAGAATAAAAACTACCCGGAAAACCAAATCTTTGATCAAAAATTTCACCACCTTTTCCGAGAGTTTCCTCAACCAATGGTCCAGAAAATTCATTCCAGTTTCTAGTCGAGTGACAATCCATGCAAACACAAACGTGAGTTGCTAAATACTTCCCTCTGTCCAACCGGTTCGCAGTTGATTTTATACTGAGATATTCCAATTCGCCCACATTAGGCAAAGCGAACCTTACATACATTAAGAAAGCTACTAAACACAGCACAAGCAACAAAAAAAATCTTTTGATAATTTTATTCATAATTCTATTTTAATTAAAAAAACTTTTCAAATTTAACAGTTTCAATTATAAAAGCACATTAATTATCAAAAAATAGCAAAAAAAAACTCATTCAAATAAATTGAATGAGATTTTTCAAATTCAGTAATGTATAATTTTATTACTTAACAAATAACTGTTCCAAAACCTGTCCTTCTGTACCATTTGGAACAGTGATTTTAAGCATTTTAGCCACAGTAGGAGCAATTTCAGTAATATCTTCTTTTGAGTATGATTCGCCTTTGGGAACATTCCAACCGTAAAAAAGTAAAGGAACATTGGTATCATAACTATTTGGTGTTCCGTGTGTGGTTCCGGTTTCTATTCCATAACTTTCCAAATATCCAGGTCCTTCAAGAATTACAAGATCTCCACTTTTTTTAGGATCATAACCTTTGTAAATAAAACTCAAATAATAATCCTGTGCAGAACCCGTCAAAATATCTTCTTGCGTATATGCTCTTTTTACATATACCTGTTCCATCAAAAAGTCTTTAAAAGTTTGTTTTACTTTAGCCAATTCCAATCCTTTTTGTTTAATAGCTTCTCTATCTAAGAAAACATTAAAATTAGAATATTTCAAGACTAAATTAGTGCCAAAAGTATCCGTTGAGAATTTACTCAAAGAAGTGAAAATTTCTTTGGAAGGAATATTGTCCACACTTAATTTACGATCTTTCAAATAAATCGCATTTTCGGCAACAGCATGATCCGCAGTCAAGAAAACCAAGTAATTTCCCTTTCCTACAGTAGTATCCAAATAATCTAAAAATGTTGCAATCGTAAGATCTAAACGCAAATAAGTATCTTGAATTTCCATCGAACGAGGACCAAAAGTATGTCCAACATAATCGGTAGAAGAAAAACTTAAAGCCAAGAAATCGGTAACATTATCTTTCCCCAATTCTTCCTTATCAATTGCTCTCATGGCCAATTCTGCCAAATAATCATTCCCGAACGGAGTCGTTTTTAATACTTCCATTCCCGACTCATTATAGATTTTCTTCAAATTATAAGGAAATACCGGAGGCACACCTTTCTCCAAACTTCCTTCGTAAGGGTTATTATCAGGCAGACTCTCATTATAGGTCTCAGCAGGTTTCAATAAACTCCAGCCTTTATCAATATATTTCATGTAATTTTTTTCAGCGTTGAATTGACTAACCCAATCCGGTATTTTATCGCCGTAAAAACTGCTTGAAATAAATGCTCCCGATTTAGTACTCCAAAAAGCCCAGTTCGCAAAATGACCTGCAGGTAAAATAGCCCCACGATCCTTAATACTCACGCCAATTACTTTACCCTTAAAGTTGGTAGCCATTCGCAATTCATCTGTAATTGTAGTACTTAAAAGGTTTTTTGGAGACATCGCCCCTTCTTTTTCAGTGCCTTCCACTAGCGTTTTCACACTGTCATCATCCGTACAATACATGTTTTTCCCAGTCGAACGAATGTACCAGTCATTCCCCATAATCCCATGCACAGAAGGTGTTGTACCTGTATAAATAGAAGCATGTCCCGGCGCAGTAAATGTAGGCGCATAATTATAATTCATATTGTGGTATGTAAACCCGTCATTCATCAGTCTTTTGAAACCCTTAGCCGAAAAGTCGTCCGAATACCGGTATAAATACTCCATTCTCATTTGATCTACAACAATACCAACAACCAATTTTGGTCGTTGCTGTGCTTGACTTTGAACAGCAAAAACACATACTAAAAACAAAATAATTTTTTTCATAATATATTTAAATGATGGGACAAAAATACTCTTAATCTTCTAAAAAAGGTCTAAAATACAAATACTGATACAATAACTTAACCAATTATTAAACAAAATATACAAAATCATCAAAATCATTTGGGCGTGACCACAATATAAAAAGAGGCTTTCTTTAGATGACCTAGAAACGCCCCTTTTTATATTGCGGTCGGGCTATCCATGCTACTTCGGTAGCTTATTCCTATCCCTCACGCTCACTGCTACAAAGAAAATTATGCTACAAAGAAACTTCTGTTGCAATAACTTTTCCATAAAAATTAAATGATTTACAATACTATTAGTCAAAATTAACAACATTATAGACCAATACACGATCATCGTATTTTATATACAATTGTTTTCTGTTCTCCTGATTTTTTCGGGTGATAAATGATAGCCTGCAATCTTCTCCATTATTGTCCTTGCAGACGAAAGGATAAATTAAATCGGTTTTGCTTTCTTCTTCACGAAGATATTCTACAATTTCAAAAAGCTGAATTGCTTCCGAATAAATTACAATTCTATTTTTATTGGTATCCAAATTGACCAAAATATCAACCAATTTCAATTCGCTCCAATCTCCATATTTACCATTTGGGCCTTTAACGGCGACGCTTAGCCCAGTAGTCTTGAATTTATAAACTTGGCTAAAGACTTGATTTACACCAAGAAAAAGAATTAACAGTATAAAGATGTGTTTCAACTTAATCATTATCTAAAAATTTGTAGAAGCAAATGTAAGAATTTTAAAAATTAAATAGAACTACTTGCTTTTTCGCTTGTTCAAATTCGGCAATCATATTATCAATTATTTCTTTTGCTGGAAGTATCTCCTTAATCAACCCTGCTATTTGTCCAATTTCTAATTCACCTTCATCTAAATCCCCTTCAAACATGCCTCGTTTAGCTCTTCCTCTTCCTAACAAAGCCATTAACTCTTCCTTACTTGGACAGTTGGAGTACAAATCCTGTACCTCTTGATAAAATTTATTTTTAATCAAGCGAACAGGTGCCAACTCTTTCAAGGTTAACTGCGTCCCCCCTTCTTGCAAATCAATTATAGTTTGCTTAAAATTGTCATGTGAGGAAGATTCCAATGAAGCTGCAAAACGGCTTCCAACTTGCACTCCATCAGCACCAAGAGCCATTGCGGCGAGCATTCCTTGTCCTGTTGCAATACCACCAGCAGCAATCAACGGAATAGAAATCTTATCTTTTACCATTGGAATTAAAGTCAGTGTAGTAGTCTCTTCGCGACCATTATGCCCGCCTGCTTCAAAACCTTCGGCTACAACTGCATCAACACCCGCATTTTGCGCTTTTAAGGCAAAAACAGAACTGCTAACAACATGAACAACAGTTATTCCTTTCTCTTTTAAAAATGAAGTCCATGTTTTGGGGTTTCCTGCCGATGTAAAAACAGTTTTCACCCCTTCATCAACAATAATTTTCATAATCTCTTCAATGTTGGGATACAACAACGGAACATTTACACCAAAAGGTTTATCAGTGGCTTTTCTACATTTTTGAATATGCTCCCTCAATATTTCCGGATACATGGAACCGGCTCCAATAAGTCCCAAACCTCCAGCATTACTCACGGCACTAGCTAATTTATAGCCGCTATTCCAAACCATTCCTCCTTGAATTATTGGATATTTAATATTGAAAAGACTTGTGATTTTGTTCATACAAAAAGAGACAATTATTGTTTGATTAATTTACCGGAAAACACATTCCCATCACAATTTACAGAATAAATATACGTACCGGACTGCAATGCCTTTAAAGAAACAGAAGACTGAGCCCTGGTAAGGGATTGTTCGAGCATTTTTTGACCAAGCATTGAATAAACCCTAAAGATTCCAGTGTCAAAATTATCCGAAAAGGAAATCGCGCTTATATCACTGGTTGGATTGGGATATAAAAAAACAGTTTTTTTTGAAAAATCATTTACTCCCAAACCGTTGGACAAAGCCAAACTGAAATCAGGGATACCATAGCCATATTGATTATTTGGCACGGCATACCTGTCTGACGATTTTAAAATCAAGTCCTTAATTTCCTTATTTGTCTTATTGGGAAATGCCTGCCACAAACAAGCCACCATTCCTGCTGTAATGGGGCTAGAAAAAGAGGTTCCGTCTCCCATACCAATCGTCCCTGATGCATCCGATAAAAAAACCGCTTCTCCCTGCGCCATAATATCCGGTTTTATTCTCCCGTCAAAGGAAGAACCAATGGAACTAAAACTCACCCTTGTTTTTACTGCATTTACCGCTCCCACGGCAAGGACTGAAATACCATCTGCCGGAACACCTATATGAGGATTAGAAGTTGCTCCTTCATTACCTGCCGAAACTACGATCATCATTCCTCGAGAAAAAGCGATTTCGGCACCTCTGGTCATAAATGCAGTCTTTCCATCCATCTCGGAATAAGTATGATTATAAGTGTTTTCATCAAATTCAAAATACCCTAAAGACGTATTAATCACATCAACACCTAAACTATCTGCCTTTTCTGCTGCCTCCACCCAATAGGATTCCTCAACAGGATTTTCGCTAGAATTATCTTCGGTAATAAATAAATAAAAAGAAGCATCTGGGGCAGTTCCTACAAGAGCCCCTTCTTTATAACCACCCATACAGGAAAGCACCATAGTTCCATGCGAATTTCCAGTATAATAATTAGCATTCCTGTTAACAAAATCATAGCCACCTAAAATCTGACCGTTATCCCTTAATCTTTGAAAAGGTTGAGTCGTATTGACACTGGGAAAACCAGCATCCATAACTGCAATTATTTTTCCTGAACCGGTATAATTTTGTTGATGTAAATTGTCTCCATGCAGCATTTGTATTTGGTTTGCAGAGCTGCCATAAGCAAAATTTGCTTTAGATTCCAAAACCTTATTAACCGATTTTGTTTTAGTAGTCGCTGCTATCCTTGCAGTCGCGTTGAGCGTTTTATTTGCAAATTCAACCTTATCAACAAATGCAAAAGATTTCAAGGAATTAATCGCCACTTGTGTACCTCTAACATGTAAGGCGTTCAACCATTTGGATTTCGCCATAACTGTAATTCCAGAAATAGATTTTACTTGGTTGATATAACTTATATCGATAGGAACATCTTTGGAATCCAAAGTAATATTTTGTTTAACTCTCCTATCTATAGCTCTTTGAGAAAGCATCAATAATGGATTATTGAAATAGGATTGAGAATTATTTTTAACATTAAAATATACCCAAGCGTCTTCTTCGGCAAAGCCAGAAAAACAAGAAAAAAACAAAATAAAAAATACTATTTTCTTCATGTTTGGCACTATTATGATTTTTACTTAAGAAATAACTCCAGAACCAATTAGCTCATCATTCAAATACCAAGCGGCAAATTGCCCTTCGGTAATGGCAGATTGAGGTTCTTCGAATGAAATATACATACCGTTTTCAAATTGATGCAAAGTTGCTTTTTGCAAGGGCTGCCTGTAACGGATACGTGCCATTACTTCCATTGTATCACCTTCAGCCAATGTCAAGTCTGTACGAATCCAATGCACTTCCGATTTATCAATAAACAATGCTTTCTTGAATAATCCGGGATGCATACTGGACAAACCGGTATAAATCGTATTGGTTTCCACATCAGTAGCAATAACAAACAATGGGTCTGTTGTTCCTCCAACATTCAAACCTTTTCTTTGACCAACAGTAAAATAATGTGCTCCCTGATGCTTACCCATTACCTTACCCATTTTTGGACTATAGGGTAGTTTTCTGGAAGCAAAAGACAACTTTTCTTCATCGGACAACTCCTGTTGACTTTCATTAGAGTACACAGGATCATTTTTATCAATTTGTACAATCGCACCTTCCTTGGGCTGTAATTTTTGTTGCAAAAACTCAGGCAAACGGACTTTACCAATAAAACATAAACCCTGAGAATCTTTCTTTTCAGCAGTTACCAATTCCATTTCTGCAGCAATTTCACGTACTTCGGGTTTGGTTAATTCTCCAATTGGAAACAACGCCTTAGCCAACTGTTCTTGTGACAATTGACATAAAAAATAAGACTGATCTTTATTATTATCAACACCTGCAAGGAGTTGGTATACTTTTTCACCATTAACTTCAACTTCTCCTTTTCGACAATAATGTCCAGTAGCCACATAATCGGCACCAAGACTTAAGGCGATTTTCATGAAAACTTCAAATTTTATTTCGCGATTACATAGCACGTCAGGATTTGGAGTTCTCCCTTTTTCATATTCGCTGAACATATAATCAACTATTTTTTCCTGATATTGTTCGCTCAAATCAACCGTTTGGAAAGGAATTCCTAACTTTTCGGCAACTAACAAGGCATCATTACTATCTTCCAACCAAGGACATTCATTAGAAATTGTCACCGAATCATCGTGCCAATTCTTCATAAAAAGACCTATTACCTCATATCCCTGTTGTTGCAATAAATAAGCAGCAACACTAGAATCTACACCACCAGAAAGACCAACAACTACACGTTTCATATTCGAATACAATTATTTTCCAATATCTATCGGAACCAATTCACACAATTAAGTGTGGTAATTGAAACCAACTAAAATAATGCTTATTTAATTTAAAAAATCAATGCTTTTAAGCTTTTGCAAAAGTACAAATAATAACTTTAGCTATTAATATTATGAATTGATGAAAACAATACAACAATAATCGAAGTTGATACTTTTTGATGTATTCTTTCACAAAACAACCTATTTTGTTTTAACATTATCCCTTTTAAGTTGTGGTTTTTTTGGCTTGTTCATATCTTCCTCGCTGGTCAATTTTCCATTAACAAAAAACTGCCATTTTCCGACTTTCTTGCCTTTCTTAAACATCCCCTTGGCAACTACAAGATCATTTGGATCCTTGTATATTGCCTCGCCGTCATATTCACCATTCTTAAAAAAACTGCTTTCCATAACAATGCCACTTTCCGAATACTTTTTATAAACGCCTTCCTTTAAGCCATTTTTATAAATAATTTCATCTACGATTTTACCACTAGGATAATATACCGTCCTTGTACCATCTAATTTTCCATTTTTATAATTTTCTAAAATCATGATTGATTTTGACGCTTTGTGGTAATATTTCCATTGCCCTTCACGTAATTTATTTACCTCTTTGCCCTCGCTCACAATGTTTTTCTTTTGATCATAAAAAATAGTGTAGCATGAATTATCATCTGGATTGAATGTTCGTGTAGCGATAATAGATTTTGCCTTGGTATCATCAAAAAAATTAAAAACACCAACTTCTTTTCCATGCTCAAAAGTGCCTTCATATCTTGGTCTGCCAGACCCTTCATAAGTTCCTTTCCAAACCCCATGCTTTTTCCCCTTTTCATCCAAAGGATTATTATTTGCTTGCGAAAAAACTGCTTGACAACACAAAACAAAAACAAAAATTCTAAAAACAGCTAACATATATTTCCAATTTAATTATCAAAAAATCAATAGTAAAACTCAATTATCTATAAACTCATTTTACATTATAAAAGTATGCGAAACCCAATAGTTTTAAAGTTATTGGTCTTTATTAAAAACACAAAAGCTCCTATTTCACTAGGAGCTTCGGCAATATTTATCAAAATATTATTTCTTTTTTGCTTTTTGCGCTTCGGCTTGTTCCATAGCTTCTTGCAAACGCTGTTGAAATTTACCTGGTTTTTTAGGCTCTTTCAATTTATTTTCTTGAATTTGAGCATGAATTTTATCCGAATCTACAATGTAATTTTTGATTACAAACATAATTCCGATAGTAATCAAATTCGAAATAAAGTTATACAAACTCAATCCAGCCCCATAACTATTGAAGAAAATCAACATCATTATTGGCGAAATATAAATCATGTATTTCATCATTTTAGCCATATCTGGCATTCCCTCTTGTTGAGGAGCCGCCATTTGCTGATCTCCAGATGTCATTTTCATATAAAAGAAAATCGCAATAGCCGCCAAAATTGGAAACAAACTAATATGATCCCCATATAATGGAATACGGAAAGGCAGTTTGTAAATAGAGTCAAATGAAGACAGGTCATCTGCCCAAAGGAATCCCTTTTGTCTCAACTCAAACGCTGATGGGAAGAACTGAAACGATGCATACATAAATGGCAACTGAATCAAAGCTGGAATACAGCCCGCCATTGGATTCACTCCTGCCTTACTGTACAACTTCATTGTTTCCTGCTGCTTCTTCATTGGATCTTTTTTGTATTTCTCACCCAACTCGGTAATGTCCGGCCTCAATACTTTCATTTTTGCCTGCGACAAGAATGATTTATAAATAATAGGCGACATAGCAATTTTAATCAAAATCGTAAAAATGATAATGGCAATTCCATAAGATATATTACCACTCAAGAATCCAAACAATGGAATAAAAATCCATTTATTAATCCACCCAAAAATACCCCAACCCAACGGAATTATTTTCTCTAATTGCTTATTGTATGATTTTAAGGTTTCATAGTTTGAAGGACCAAAATACCAACTCATTTTATAATCCAACTCTCCGTTAGTAAAAGCTAATGGAACTTTAGCCGTAAATTGCTTGGTAAAAGTGGTGTCCTTTGTTTCATCAACAACTAAATTATGAGATTGCAGTTTTGATGTTGCAAATGACTTATCCGTCAATAAAATAGAAGTGAAAAAATGTTGTTTAAAAGCTATATAACTTACTTTTTCCGGTGTTTCTTCCTTATCATTTCCTTGTCCTACATAGTCCGTTTTTCCTTCTTCATATTCAAAATGAACTTCTGCATAACGATTTTCATACGATATACTTTTTTCATTTCGGAATGTTTTCATATCCCATTGCAAATCCATTGGCTTTGCCGTATTCAACACTTTATTCAAGCCTTGTGAACGAATGTCAAAACCAATCATGAAATCTTTTGGCTTCAAGATATACTTGTATTCCAAAAATTCATTGGCACCAGCCTTCAACTTCATTGAAAGCACTTGATCGTTACCTATTTTAGACAATGAAGGCTCAAAATACAAGTCTTTTGTATTTAAGATCCTATTATCAGCAGTTTGCAATTGAATATTCAAATTGGCATTATTGTCTTTAATCAAAGAAACCAATTGACCTGAATTCTTTTCAAATTTTTGAAAATTTTTCAAGGTAGCTTCAACAATATAACCACCTTTGTTAGCGATTTTTAACACTACATAATCATTCTGGATTGTTGTAATATCATTTTTCGCAGAAGGCAAAGTTGCTGAATAAGCAAAACCGCCTAATGTTTTTTGTAGTTGAGCCAATTGAGTAGAATCTCCTACTACGGCTACTGAAGGAGTTACAATTTGTTTTACAGCCGCAGCTTTTGCTTTAGCTTCCTTGGCAACCAATTCTTTTTTAGCCTTTTCTGCAGCAATTTGTGCCTCTGAAGGTTTGTTTTGGTACATCATCCAAAAGAATATACCAACGATTAATAACATACCTATAATCGAGTTAAGGTCTAATTTTTTTTCTTCCATTTTTATTTATTGTTGTTTTTCATCTTCCTAAATTCAAATCAATTAGAAATTGATTCTGTTAGTCATCAATGTGCATTCAATGTTACATGATGAACATTATCTTTTCTAAAAAACCTAAATTGTATTTCCTACTTCTTTTTTCCCTTAACCGCAGCAGCAATAAAACTCACAAAAAGTGGGTGCGGATTTGCTACGGTACTCTTATATTCCGGATGATATTGAACCCCAATAAAGAAAGGATGATCTTCTAATTCTACAATCTCTACAAGACCTGTATCAGGATTTACTCCCGAAGAAATTAAACCGGCTTTTTGTAATTGATCAACATATTGGCTATTGTATTCGTAACGGTGACGGTGACGCTCTGATATTGAAGTTTTACCATAAATCCTATTAGCTAACGAATCTGGCTTAATCTCACATTTCCAAGCTCCAAGACGCATTGTACCTCCTTTGTCCGTAACATTTTTTTGATCTTCCATCAAATTCACCACAGGATTTTTGGTTTTGTCATTCATCTCGGTTGAATTGGCATCTGCCAAGCCCAAAACGGTTCTGGAATATTCGATAATAGCCATTTGCATTCCCAAACAAATTCCAAAAAATGGCACTTTGTTTTCACGTGCAAAACGAATTGTTTCAATTTTTCCTTCTATACCTCTTTCTCCAAAACCTGGAGCAACCAGAATTGCATCTAAACTTCCTAGTTTCTCGGTAATATTCTCCGAATCTATAAATTCTGAATGGATGGAAATAACATTTACCTTAGTTTCATTTGCAGCACCAGCATGAATAAAAGCTTCCAAAATTGATTTGTAGCAATCCTGCATTTCTACATATTTCCCAATCAAACCAATGTTTACTGTATGTTTAGGCAACTTTAGTCTTTTCAAAAAAGTATTCCAATTTTTTAAATCGGGAGCCGCTTTTTTAGGTAAATCCAATTTTTTCAAAGCCACTACATCCAGTCCTTCTTCCAACATTAAATTTGGAACTTCATAAATAGTGGATGCATCAATAGATTGAATAACCGCTTCTCTTTTTACATTACAAAATAATGCTAATTTATTACGGATTTCGTCTGATATTTCATGCTCTGTTCTACAAACCAAGATATCAGCTTTGATACCGCTTTCCATCAAGGTTTTAACAGAATGCTGTGTTGGTTTCGTTTTTAATTCTCCGGCCGCAGCCAAATAGGGCACCAAAGTCAAATGAATAACGATAGCATTGTTTTCACCTAAATCCCACACCAATTGACGAACAGATTCAATATATGGAAGAGATTCAATATCACCGACAGTTCCTCCAATTTCAGTAATTACAATGTCATAATCACCAGAGTTACCCAGCAATTGCATTCTATCTTTGATTTCATTGGTAATATGAGGTACAACCTGAACCGTTTTACCTAGAAATTCTCCTCTACGTTCTTTTTCTATTACCGAAAGATAAATTCTTCCAGTAGTTACATTATTGGCTTGAGAAGTAGGAACATTTAAGAAACGCTCGTAGTGTCCCAAATCCAAATCCGTTTCAGCACCATCATCTGTTACATAGCACTCGCCATGCTCATACGGATTCAAGGTTCCCGGGTCAACATTTAAATAAGGGTCAAATTTTTGAATAGTGGTTCTATATCCTCTTGCCTGTAACAATTTTGCCAGAGATGCCGCTATAATTCCTTTTCCTAAAGAAGAAGTCACACCACCTGTAACAAAAATATATTTCGTTTGATTCATTCTGTTGTTGTTTGTATTGTAGTTGTGTAAAAAACGTGGCAAAAGTACAAATTTAATTAGACAATTTGCTAATTAGAAAATTAGAAAATGTGTCTATTATAAAATTAGCCAATGAATCAATTTGATAATTTAAGAAATAGATAAGAGATAGTTGGAAAACTATGAATTAAATTCATTTCAAACCAATATTTTATAGTTTTCTACATTAAAGATTAAGTAATTTTCTAATTAGCAAATTGTCTAATTATTTCAAGGTTTCGGATAATTCTTTTTTATATTCCGAATTAATTCTTCGAGGCCGTTGAGTTTTAACTCATGAATCAACTTCAATTGTTCGCCCAATTCTCCTTTTGGAAAACCTTTATTACTGTACCAAACAATGTAATATTCAGGAATATCAATAAGAAACCAGCCCTCGTATTTGCCGAACGGCATTTTCGTATGCGCTAATTTTATAAGTTGTTTTTGGTTTTGATCCATTTTAAAAAGAAAAAAAGTACTTTGTTTTGCCGCAAGGTACATTTTTAGTTGAATGATATACAATGCAAATTTATTTTTTAGAGCAGAAAAATTTTACCATACTAATAATTCATCAAAAAGCCATACTGCTAAAAATCTATTTTAAAAAAAACAAGACCGAAAGCCTTCTTCAACATGTCAGATATTTAACACACTCTAAAAATATAGATTGACAATAAAAATTATATATTTACAAACTAATTTTAACATTAAACATCTGAATAAATGAATAAAATAATAGTAGCATTAGCATTGTGTATGGCTGTTGTAACAGGGCATTCTCAAACCTTAAAGCTTTACATGAATCAAGAAAATAATAAATTTGGTTTCAAGGATGATAATGGAAAAACGATTATTTTGGCAAAATACGATTATGCTGGTGAATTTAAGGAAGGACTTGCAGCAGTCGAACTGAATTCTAAATGTGGTTTTATAGATGCTACTGGAAAAGAAGTCATCCCCTTACAATATAATGAAACATATAACTTTAAAAATGGAAGAGCAAGCGTTAAACTTAATGGAAAATGGGGCTTTGTAGATAAATCTGGAAAAGTCATTATTCCACTGGAATATGATTCTGTAAATGAATTTTCTGAAGAACTTGCACCAGTTAAGCAAAAAAACAAATGGGGTTTTGTAGATAAATCTGGAAAAGTTATTATTACATTGAAATACGATAAAGTAGCAAATTTTTCTGAAAAACTTGCGGCAGTTAAGCAAAAAAATAAATGGGGCTTTATAGATTATGAGGATAAACTAATCATTCCGATGGAATATGATAGTGCAGATTGTTTTTATGAAGGGCTTGCATCAGTTAAGTTGAATGGGAAATATGGTTTTATAAATAAATCGGGAAATATAACTGTATCTCCAAAATATGATGAAGTAGACAGATATTTAGAAGGTTTCGCAGAAGTTAAGCTGAACCATAAAAAGGGAGTTATAGACAATTTGGGAAAAGAAATTGTTCAACTTAAATATGATCAAGTAAGTTCTTTTTCCGAAGGACTTATAGGTGTTAAGCTAAATAGTAAGTGGGGATTCCTAGATAAGTCAGGAATAGAAGTTATACCAATGATTTATGAGAGGGCATCAAGCTTTCATAAAGGAATTGCAAACGTTCAATTGAATGGCAAATTTTTTTCTATAGACAAAACCGGTAAAAAGAAAAAACAGTAATGATTAACCCTTGAAACGATCGTTTTGCATACATTTAATAGATAAGATTTTTAAATATAGAAACTTTTAGGATAGTATCTTTTAAACGATAGACTACCAAAATTAATTAAAAATAGCATGGCCTCTCAAGAAAGTGACCATGCTATTTTAATACCAATTATTTTAATTCAATAATCTACTACTTCCAATTTTTGGTTTGAATACCTATACCAAATTGATAAATAATCTCATCACCTATATATTGCGCACCTCCTTTTAAGACGATTGCTTTTGCTATTTTCAATTTCAAACCAGCTTCAGGATAAAAAAGAGTGCTTTTTTGATCTTTTATCTTAAAAAATACATCATCACCATTCTTGTCTTTAGAATAGAATTCTTGATATTTAACTCCTCCTCCTGCATAAAACCAAACTGGGTAAGCTATCTTAAAAGTAAGACCAAAACTTGCTGTTAGAAAAGCATTTTCATAATCCTTAGGAGCCTTATCGGCAGAATCTACTTCGTTTTCTGCACCTTCCAATTGAAGGTTAAGAACATTTTTATTACCTGACATATTGAAATATGTAGAAACTCCTTTTAAACTAACCCTACCTAATTCAAAACCATAAGCTTCATCAGTAGTTCCTGTTAACATAAAATAATACGCTGAAGTTCTATTCTCTATAGCTTCATTTCTTTTATTCTTTTTATCAATTGATATAAGTTTGTCTTCCACCTTACTTATGTTTTTACCATTTGGCAAATTGGTTTTGTAAGACTCATATTTGGCTTTTGCTTCACTTAGATTATCATTTTCATAATAAGTATTTCCTTCAGTAAACAATGTTTCTTCAAGAATATCTTTTACTTCAGTTACGAATTTTCCGTTTGGATATTTAGCCAAATATTGCAGCGCAGACTGTTCACTTTTATTTTCTTTAACCAGTCCGAAATCTTTTTCTTCATAAGCTATTGCTAAATCCTTGCTAATTTCAGCTTTATATTTTCCTTCGGGAAAAAACTTTAAATACTTTTCATATTTTTCAATTTTTTTGGAATAAGTAGCGTCATTATAATATTCTCCTTCAATTTTCACCAAAAAATCCTGCAATAAAACATTTTTGGTACTAGCTGGATAATTATTTATAAAAGATCTAATGGCAACAACATCAGCAGTAGTAACTGCATTTTGATATGCATCCTCTTCGTCTTTTATGGCCTTGGCAACGACTTCACGATGTTCAACCACCATTAAACTTACTTGCTGTATTCTTTTGGTATCCGACTTATTAGCAGTTTGTAAAAATTCGTCAGATAGAGAGGCAATAAGAACATCTTTCTTATCAAGATTAAATCTGGAAGTAATTTCCAAAAAAGTAATATCCGGATTAGTGGATCCAAGTTCAACCTTTGATTTATTCAAAAAATCTATTGTTTCTTGATAATTGTTCTTTTCAAATGCTTCTCTTGCTTTGGTATAATAAGCTTTTGCTAAAGTACTATTTTGTCCAAAACTACTGTTGAACATTAATAATAATAAAAAAAATGCAATTGTTTTTAAAGTTTTCTTCATGAATTTCAGGTATTTATAAGACTAATTTGTTTTTATTATTAAATTTAATTGAAACCTTATTTAGGCGTACCCCAATAATCTATTTCATTCGTTTGTGCTGGAGTTTGTGTCTGGGTTTCGGTTTGGGTTTGGTTTTCCTTTGAATCACTATTTTCAGGTTTTGGATTTTTTAATGACTCACCTCCCCAATAATTTTTTTCTCCTTCGGCAATTTCTTCTCTTTCTCTAAAATCAACAATTGTTTTTTCTGGAAATACCAAGTTGAAATTTGCATTTCGTCCATTATCAATTTCCTCATTATATTGTTTTTGAATCGCTTCTAAATCTTCTGTCCAATTAAATATTCGATGCTTACCTTTTTCGTGATTAACAAAATTAGTCGCAATTTCAGCAAATATGTCTTTCAAAAAAGGGTACTCACCATTGGATGTTGGGTAAATCGCTATAATAGGCGAAATATATAAATCTGCATTTTCTTTTATATCAATTTCTATGGTATTTGGAAAACTTATATTTTCCTGATAATGATTGTAATCAGTATTTGTTTGAACAAAAAATATATAAATAGGTTTGTTTTCTTCTGCAAAAATGTTAAACGTTTGAGTAAAATTGGTTTCTGCATTCAAGTAAGCATCTCTTTTTTTGATAACATCCTTTTTTGAACTCCTGCTTTGTTCAGCCAATACATTAAACTCTCTTTTTTGTTGTTCTAATATTTGTCTTTTTTCCTCTTCTATTTTTCGTAATCGTTCACGTTCTGCCGCCGCAATTCTTGCGCGTTCTGCCCGTTGTCTTTCTTCTTCTTCTTTTCTTTTTTGATTTTCTGATATCATAGAAAGAATTTCAAGACCTGCGCCTACTGCTAATGTACCGTATGCAGCCTTTGAGTTTCCTTGCGAAGCATATTCTGTTACAAGAGCCGTACTTCCTGCCAAATAATTCCCTTGACTCCACTGGCTGGCGGTTTCGGCAGAAGCTGCTATTAATGCATTACTTCTGCGATTATTCTCAGCAATTTGAGCTTGTACTCTTTCATGTTCTTCCTGTCTTTTTCTTTGAGCTTCTTCTTGCGCCAATTTTTGGCTTAATTGATATTCTTCATTTTTTTTAATTTGTAATTGCCTTTGATTTTCAAATTCAATTTGTCTTTTTTCGGCTGCACTTACTGCAGTAGTTTTTGTAGTTACACTACTTGCAACTCCTGCTCCTGCAACTGAATTTTGTTGTTTATTTTCAATTTGGCGATTAGCAGCGTTCTTCTCATTTTGAGCCTTTTCAAGTTGGGCTCTTTTTTGTTCGTCTTCTCTTTTTTTAAGAGCAATGGCCTCTTGTTCTAATCTTAATTTTTCCTGTTCTTCTCTCTTTTTTTGTAAAGCTGCTTCTCTTTCAAGTCTTACTCTTTCCAACTCTTCTTTCCTCTTTCTTTCTTCCTCAACTTTTCTAGTTTCTTGCTCCGTCACATTAACAATACTCTGATAATTATAACTGATACTCGACAAAAAAGTATAACTGTCGCCTCTTTTTACTCTACAATCTTTGGCATTCGAACCTCCTTGAAAAATATGTTCCCAGTCAGAATCTGGCGTAAATCTTCCACCAGGCAAAAGTGTTACGACCTTATTGACATGTAACTTAAATGTTCTTGAAGGATGGCAGGTAGAATTAATGGTCACATTAACAACTAAATCGTATTTTTCATTTGTATTGTTTTGTATATAGAAATAAAAATATTCGTCATTTACAAAATTATAATGGCTCTCAGCCCAAATTGTAAAACGTGCATCCGATTGGTGCAAATCAATTCTACTCCTGCCTGAATTTTGAGCAACAATAAATTGTCCCATAATAAAAAAAATACAACAGAGTATTCTGTGGTATTTCGCACAAACAGACATTAAACATACAAGCAGTAAAACAATATAATTCTTCATTTTTGTATTTAACATAATTTTACGAATTTCAACTTTTTATCAAGAATAAAAAATACCCACAAAAGAGTATTTTTAACATGATCAAAATTCCCCATAAATTAAAATTTTACTCACAACCACAACTAAAACAGCAACATAAACAACAAACAAAACATAAATGCAAAAATTGCAAAAGAGATAAATGCTATTTTTAATATCCAATATTTAAGTGAAACATACGATTAAAAACTAATTTTTAACTCTGACCAATTTTGCTTTAAAAAAATTTCATACCCCCTTTTAATTATTGTTGTAGTAACAAAAAATCACGTATAAATAACAATTTGTTAAACTTAAATAATTTAAAAATCGGCTAAAATAAATATTTTACAAAACATCTACCTAATAAAATTAAAAATAATTTATGTTTTTTTTAACAGTTAATTAATTAATAATACGTTAGCTACAAAATATTTCTTGTTAGGTTACCAATACTGCATTTCGAAATCAAAATTTATAAACTACTTATTTTGAACCAGTAAACCAATAAAATAAACTATTGGTTTAGTTATCCTAAGGTTTTGAAAAAATGATTATCATTTCTTGTATACCTTTTTATACAAACCTTTAAAAATCAGTTTTTCTAAAACAGTATATTTCAAAATAAAGAAACGGCTGAAAATTTAAATTCACAGCCGTTTCTTTATTATTGAAAATTTATTTCTTAAAACTTTACAAACACTTTCTTTATTCGTAAAAGCCCCATTTTGTTGTAATCTACTTATAAACTATCTTTAATTTAGATTTATTAAAAAAAAAAGAAGCTCAAATAATGAGCTCCTTTTTATTGAATTAAATTATTTCCAAGTATTTTACTTCCAATTAAAAGTAATCCTTTTTTCGATTTCAGTATTTAAACTTAGAAAAACAGGACAAGTCATCGCTGCTCTTTCTAAAATTGTTTTTGTTTTATCATCGACAGCCAAATTCATATCAAAAATAATTTCTATAGCTGCAATCATTCTTGGTTCGGCCTTCATTATTTTTGTTACCGAAGCTGTAGAACTACTCAAATCTACATTTAAATCTCTGGCTTTTATGCCCATAATGGTAAACATGCAACTTGCCAAGGCATTTGCTACTGTATCAGTTGGAGAGAAGGCTTCTCCTTTTCCATTATTGTCTATTGGAGCATCTGATATAATTTCACTACCCGATTGTATGTGTATAGATGAAGTTCTTAAATCTCCTAAATAAGTTACTTTTGATGTCATTTTAAAAAAATTATAAATTATGAATCTACTATTAAAAACTATTTTCTGAATACTAAATACTGTAATCCGAATACTATTTTGCTTCCTTAACGGTTAAGTCGGTGTCGTAATACAAGATGTAAACGCCTTTGTTGATATAACCGCCTTCGTCTTTTTTGTGATACTCAAACTTGTTTTCGACTTGTTCGGTTATCATCGTTTCGGCAGTTTCCTGATAGGTTTTGTCTTGAGACAAACGCATCATGGTATCAAAAGTAATATCAAAACCACGAATAGCGAAAGTACTTGGATTAACCTTATTCTTTTTTCTGTAACTCTGCATGAATATTTGAGCTTCAGGAGAATTATTCTCACGGGTTGCAGAAGGATACATTAAATGCAATTTCGTTAAATTTGCAAAACTTATTTCATCTGTATCCAAGGTTTCGTTTGGCTCTAAAATGACCAATTGCACTTGATAGCCAGCCATAACGCTAACCATGGTGTTTATTGTGTATTTGATCATTCCAGTATTACCGGTTTCCAGAATAACATAATTCATTTTATCCTTAACCAGCTGGCTTTTGAAACCTTCAACATTTAAACCTCCCGTCGGAGTCAAAGGAGCAATTTTCACTTGCTTTTGATTCTCTAAAATATATTTTCTAATGGTCTCTCTTTTTTTGTCAATAACTGCAATAATGTTTCCTTGTTTTGCATTTAAAAAATCGAACATAGCCGTTTTTAAAACTGCAGTTGGAACAATTGATTGATATAGATTTGGTGTTGGATTCCCAGTATCTTTTGACAATGGTGAAATAACCGGCACATTGCTCTCACCAAGCAGATTTGCCATTTTTTCCACATTAGTTTGATAAAATGGTCCTACAACAGCATCGGCGTTTGCCAAATCATTATTACTATAGATAGTTGCCACATTTGAAGTTGTTTTTGCTTCATTCGAGTCAAAAATCTTTACATCCAAATTAACTCCAATCTGCTTTGCCGAATCAATAGCTACTAAAGCACCTGCATAAAAATCCAAAGTCATATTTAGAAATTTATCATTATTCAAACGACTAACATTAGAACTAATGGTATCACCTCCATTTTTGGCAACATTGAAAGGCAACAACAATACCAAGGTCTTTTTGTCATTGCTATTTTTCTTTGTCAAGGCGACTTTTTGCTTCGTAGAATTGGATGCGATTTGATTTGACTTGGATGGCACTTTTAAAATCATTCCCTCTTGAACACCTGCCGACAAGTTAGGATTCAAATCAATTAATTGTTGTTGTGTCAAACCAAATTGTTTAGACAAGCTATAAAAAGTTTCCTTGGCCTTTACGGTGTAATCGATATAACTAACTGGCTCGGCTATCGGTTTTGACTTGGCAACCGCTGGTATTACAGGTGTAGTTTTTGTCTCAGAAACAGTAGTTTTCGGCACTGCTTTTGGTCTAGTTCCTTTTATCAACAACTCATAACCTATTGTTAGATTAGGAATGATTTCAGGATTTTTTTGCTCTAATTCGGTGACCGTTATGTTGTATAATTTGGCAATAGAATACTTTGTTTCTTTTGGCAAAACAGTATGGTAAACAACAGTGCTTTTAGGTACAGTAACTGCTTTTGCGCTATTTTTTGAAGGGATATTCAAAATCTGGCCTATTTGCAAACCGCTTTTTTCAAGATTAGGGTTTGCTTTTTTTAAATCCGCATCAGTTACATCGTATTTTTTTTCAATACTAAACAACGTTTCTTTTGCAAGAACTTCATGTGTTTTAGGAAGTGACTTAGTAACAGTCGAAGTAGTAGATGTTACAGCACTTTTTCCTTTGCCTTTTGGAATAAGTAAAACACTATTTGGTTTTAATCCTTTTTGCGCATCGGGATTGAGTTTATAGATATCATAAGGAGTAACATTAAATTTTTGAGCAATTTGATTCACTGTTTCTCCTTTGCCAACGATATATTTATCGATCTTTTCTTGCGCCAAAACTGAAGTTAGCGAAAAAAATGCCGTGCAAATTGTTACAAAAAAATAGTTCATAGTAGATTGGGTCATTTATAATTTTAGTAAAAATACTGTCTTTATAACAGATATTTTCTCTACAGATTGTTAATTTATTCCTTAATTGAATTACTCGGAAACTACATTGGCGATAAACATTTTTTCAAAAAGCGGTTTTCCTTGCTTTTGAATACATTCATATTGCGCTTCCTCTTTGGTTGTCGTTACTTTTGAATAAACATAATATGAAATTACATTTATATTGTAAAAAAAGTTGCTTTCCAAAGAACCGGCATCTGTTAATTTCTTAATAAAAGCATCTCTTTCCTTAGCATCTTTAAAACTTCCTAAAACTGTATAATAACCCGCTTTCAAATCTTTTACACCTTCCACTTTTTCAATTTTAATAGATTTGACTTTAGACGGTTGCTTGTCCAATTCCTTTTTTATTTGTTCCAATGTAAGATTCTTTGAAACTACTGTCTTTTTGGTTTTAGATTGCGCTTCCGAAGCCTTGTTTTGATAACTTTGATTTTTCAATTTGGCTAGATTATCATCAAATGCCCTAGCTTGTTTGCTATAAAAATCGGCTTTGTCAATATGCAATCTCAGTTCCGACTTGCTTTCATTGTTCAGCGAATCCAGTTTTGTAATCAGTTTGATATTGTTTAGATCACGAACACGCTGTTGCATTTCCATGGTTTTTAATTCTGCCGGAGTCAATTTTGTAGGTTTTGTTTCGGCAGCTTTTGCTTCAACAGGTTTTGTTTTGCTGTTATCTCGAATGCTTTTCTTGTATGTCTGATTTTCTTCTACAACAATACGCTCCGCCTTATCCATTAAATTGGAATATACTTTTCTGTTTTCGGCCAATTGTTTTTTTAGCTGCTGGGATAATTCGTTGGTTTTTTGAATATTTTCGTTTGAAATTTTTTGCAAACGAATCGATTCATCAAGGTCAACCAATTCTGTTTTTTTTAGTACCGATAAATCCTTACTCATCGTGTTAACCAAAGAATCCAGTTTTACAAGAAGAATCTCCTGGATATTTTTATTTGCTTCTAAAACCAATTTCAATTTTTCGGCAGAATTTTCTTTTGTATTGTCAATTTCTTTCAAATCTACCAAAAGACCATTAACCCTAACTACTCTTTGATTGATTTCATTCTGTAATTCCAGTTTATCTTTTAAGCTGTTGATTTCTTTTTCATTTGCTTTCGATTTTTCAACCACCACTTGTTTTTCTGCCAAAGCAAGCATTAACTCTTCATTTTCATTGGTAGGTTTAACTTCCTTAACATTAATTGCCAATTTGTTTCCCTCCGTCAATCCATTAACTATTTCTGGATTTTGCGATTCCAATTGTTGTACGGTAATTCCAAATTGTTTCGCAATGGAATACTTTGTTTCTTTTGCTTTTACCACATAAAAAACGGTTTCAGCATTTATAACTCTTACTCTTCCGTCAAGTGTTTTCTTTTTATTTGGAATAACAATTTCCTGACCGATTTGCAATCCATTTTTCAAGAGGGCAGTATTGGCTTTGTCCAAATCTTCAACAGATACATTATAAAGTCTGGCAATACTAAATAACGATTCTTTAGCCTGAACCAAATGGGTGTTTTTGGACGAAACAATTCCTGTTTTTGACTCTTGTGGAATAACCAACTCCTGACCAACCTGCAATCCATTGGCAAGAACAGCGGTATTCGCATTTTGAATAGCCTCTACTTTTACATTATACTTGGTTGCCAATCCAAACAAAGTTTCCTTTGGAGCGACGGTATGTGTAATTGAATTTGGGTTTTGAGATAATTCTGGAAGAGAAAGGATTTGATTTTCTGAAATTCCTTTTTGAGCTTCTGGATTCAATCTATAAATTTCAGAAGGTGTAGTTTTGTAGTTTTGAGCGATTTGAGGGATTGTTTCGCCTTTTAAAACTGTATGCTTAGTTGCAGATTGCTGTCCGAAAGAGACATTTGATACAAAAGCAACAAACAATAAAAATCTTGAAAATTCTTTCATAAATAAGTAGGTTTAAACAATTAAGTCGTTACAAATGTAACGACTTAATGTTAAAAAAATTACTATTCCCACTCAATTGTTGCAGGTGGTTTTGAACTAATATCGTAAACGACACGATTCACCCCTTTTACCTTATTGATAATATCATTGGAAACTTTCATTAAGAATTCATATGGTAAATGTACCCAGTCTGCAGTCATACCGTCAGTAGATTCTACTGCACGAAGGGCAACCACTTTTTCGTAAGTACGTTCATCACCCATTACACCTACACTATTTACAGGAAGCAAAATAGCTCCTGCCTGCCAAACTTTATCATACAATCCCCAAGATTTTAATCCGTCGATAAAAACTTTATCTACATCTTGCAAGATCTGAACTTTCTCTAAAGTAATATCACCAAGAATTCTAATAGACAATCCTGGTCCCGGAAAAGGATGTCTTCCCAATAATTCTGGATCTATTCCCAAAGTTGCTCCTACTCTACGCACTTCATCCTTGAAAAGCATACGCAAAGGCTCCACAATTTTCAGTTTCATATAATCTGGCAACCCCCCCACATTATGGTGCGATTTGATTGTTGCCGATGGTCCTTTTACCGAAACCGATTCGATTACATCAGGATAAATTGTTCCTTGCGCTAGCCAAGTAACATCTTCAATTTTATGTGACTCATCATCAAATACTTCGATGAATGCGTTACCAATTGCTTTTCTTTTTAATTCTGGATCAGTAACTCCGGCCAAGGCATCATAAAAACGTTGAGAAGCATCTACCCCTTTTACATTCAAGCCCATTCCTTCGTATTGATCCAACACACTTTGAAACTCATTTTTGCGAAGCAATCCGTTATTTACAAAAATACAATACAGGTTTTTACCAATTGCCTTATTCAATAAAACCGCCGCTACTGTTGAATCCACACCTCCTGAAAGACCTAAAACAACTTTGTCGTTTCCGATTTTCTCTTTCATTTCGGCTACGATTTCTTCAACGAAAGCGTTTGGAGTGAAATTTTGAGGAACATCAGCAATTTTCACCAAGAAATTCTCTAACATTTTTGATCCATCCGTAGAGTGAAAAACCTCAGGATGGTATTGAATCGCATAAGTAGTTTCTCCTTCAATTTTGTAAGCTGCATATTCTACATCGTGAGTACTCGCAAGCTTTACACCATTTGTTGGCAATGCTTTTATACTATCACTATGACTCATCCAAACCTGACTATTCTCCGAAACTCCTTCAAAGAAAGTTTCGCCTTCCTTAATATAAGATAAATTTGCTCTACCATATTCTCTTGTATTGGAAGCAGCAACTTCTCCACCACTAAAATGGGCCAAGTATTGTGCTCCGTAACAAACGGCAAGCATTGGGAGTTTCCCTCTAATTTGTGATAAATCTGGATGTGGCGCATCTTCTCCTCTAACAGAAAAAGGACTTCCTCCAAGAATTACAGCTTTATAACTTGATAAATCACTCGGAAAATGATTGTAAGGAAAAATTTCGCAGAATATATTTAATTCGCGAACTCTACGCGCAATAAGCTGTGTGTATTGCGATCCGAAATCTAAAATAAGTACGTTGTGTTGCATGCGCAAAAGTATAGTTATTTGTAATTCATTGATTATTAGCTAAATGCAGTAATAGCATTTGGAAATGGGATAAAAAGCGGAAATATTTTTTATCCGATTTTTTTATTTTTAAAGTTGCAAAGGTAATAAAAAAGAACAAAAGACCTATTTTAACTCATTCGTTTTACTCGTAGTCGGCTTTTAAAGAATTAACCCTCAGATTACTCAATTTACACAAATACTGAACATTCCCACTTTTAAACAAAAACCGAATGATACATTTAAAGTATCTTTTCAAAATACTAATTCAATCATTTGATCGTTAAACAAGATGTGATAAGACCTCAATTCAATTTTATTAAAACTCATCTTAAATTTACGATAATGAAAACAAAAAAAATCACAATTATAGCAATGGCAATTTTATGCCTGTTTACAATTTCATGCAATGAAGTCGATAAACTATTGACCTTTACAATTTCCAATGAGGTTAAATTCAAAATTAACAGTGGCTTATCTGTCGACACTCCTTTTGATGTAGCAACTCCAGATGTTATTACCAACTCATCGGCCGAATTCAAGAATCATAATACTGATGCAAATTATGTTAAGAATGTAAGCTTGAAGGAACTAAAATTAAGCATTGTAAATCCTGCCGATAAAACTTTTAGCTTTCTAAAATCTGTTCGAATGTATATTTCTACAACTGCAAATGATGAAATCGAATTAGCTGTTCTGGATAATATCAACTCAACTGCAAACACTATCAATTTAATTTGTACAACTCAAAAATTAGACAAATACATTAAGGCTTCCAGTTATAAAATACGAACAAGTATTACAACTAGAGAAACTTTTGGTCAAGATATAGATGTAAAAGCCAATATAAGTTTTGAAGTAACGGCTGATCCTTTTTAATATAAAAACAATTAGTCAGGGCAATTATATACTTTGTTATTATACAGTTGTTGTTCTGAATAATTACTCTTTTATAATAACAAAAGTTCCTTTTACTCCTGAATCCCAATTATTCCAATGCTGTGATATAATAAGTTTACCATCTATATCATATATATAAAATTCGCCTGTATTCCCTCCCTCTGCACCTCTATTCAAAGCTTTCAGTTCAAATGTATTTATTCCTTCTTTAAAATAAATTTTAAATTCTTTAAAATAGCTTTCTAATTCTAAACTACTCCTTATTAAATCTGAGTTAAGAGTAGCCTGAATAAAATCTCCGTCAATAGCTCCAAAATCACGACATCTAATCAGAAAATATGGTGATTTTGTCCGGATTTCACCAAAACGCACATCCTTTTTAATTAGATATCCCATATCTTCTTTCAAACCTTTTCTGACTAAAGTTTTGTCAACATCGCTATTCAACTTATCCATGACCTCATCCCCTGGATTAATAAACTCATTTTCCTTTGGAATCATGGAAATTTCACTCTTGGTTTTAACCTTATAATCATCAATAGGATTAGGAGGAGATTGAATTACATTTGGATTTTTATAAATATTTGGTGGAATAATTACAGGAGCATTTGGATCAACTGGCGGAATGTCTTTTTTTACTGGCTTGGGTTTGATATTTACAGGTGGAATGCCTTTGAACTTATTGTTAAACTCAACCTGAGCTTGTGAACAAGTTATAAAACCTATTAGAAAAATAAATAAAGAAATTTGTTTCATCGTATTAAAAAGTAGGTTTTTTGCCTTAAAATATATTTCAAAAATAAAAAAACAATACTTAGAGAATCACAAAACTAACATAATTTATTTTTACAGACTTGTTAAGAAATTCTAAATTCCCTAAAAAACACTACTTATTTCTAAAATTTAAAACAACATAAATTAAAATATCCTTGTGATTTTGTGATAAAAAAACACAATTCAATCACAATAGGACTTATGCATCTTAACGGACTCTTTTTTTAATTCTAATTTTTATAAATTCGCACTTTAATCAAAAAACATCCGTTTTGGATAACAAATTAAAACAGTAATAAACAAACTTAAAAACGTAATAATGAAAAGAGAAAACATCTTGACTGGATCACCTTGGGAAGACAAAATGGGATATTGTCGCGCAGTACGCATCGGAAACATCATCGAAGTATCGGGAACTGTTGCCATAGTTGATGGTGAAAAAGTAAAAGCAGATGATGCCCATGCACAAACTTTAAATATTCTTGAAAGAGTTGAAAAAGTGCTTGAAGATCTTAATGTAGGAATGAAAGATGTAATTAGAACCCGAATTTTTACTACTGATGTTTCAACATTTGAAGCTGTTGCAACTGCTCACGCAACATTCTTCAAGGACATTAAACCAACTACTGGTTTTTATGGCATCAACCAATTGGTTGCCCCTGAATATTTAGTGGAAATCGAGTTTACTGCGATAGCTTCGGAATAATTCTAAAAAATAACATAAATTGCAATGCTTTTTTGTACAAACATTTAGCATAAATAGTACTGCAATTAATGAATTTTCAAAAAATAAAACAAATAATGCTTATCATGCTCAAATGGCTTTCCATTTGTTGTTTGATAGGCATTTTTTCTGGACTGGCATCTGCACTGTTTTTAGTTTCATTAGAATTTGTGACTCAAATCAGGATTCACAATATTTGGATTATTTGGTTATTGCCATTTGGCGGATTGCTTATTGGCTATTTATACTTCGTATCTGATTCTCGAATAACAAAAGGAAATAATTTACTTTTAGAAGAATACAACAATCCCTCAAAAAAAATCCCCTTCCTGATGGCTCCATTGGTTCTTTTGGGTACATTAATCACTCACCTATTTGGCGGATCAGCCGGGAGAGAAGGAACTGCCGTGCAAATGAGTGGTGCTATTGCCGATTTATGCAGTAGTATTTACAAATTAAATAAATCCGAAAGACGAACTCTTATTATCCTAGGAATCAGTGCCGGTTTTGCATCCGTTTTTGGAACGCCAGTAGCGGGAGCAATTTTCGCATTGGAAGTCGTTTATTTCAGCAAAATTAATATTAGGAGCACAATCCTTTCCTTTTTGGTAGCCCACATTGCTTATTTCACAGTCGAATTTTTGGAAATAAAACATACGCATTATCATGTTCCTGCCGTACCCGAAATGAATTTTAAAATTTTATTTTGGATTGTTGTTGTTAGTATTCTATTTGGATTTGCTGCATATCTTTTTTCCAGAAGCACTCATTTTTGGAGTAAATTATTTTCCAAAAATATAAAACATCCTCCCTTACGCCCTTTTATTGGTGGTATAATTTTAGTTATAATGATTTACTTTATAGGTACCACAAAATACACAGGATTAGGAGTACCTGAGATTGTTAACGCTTTTTCCATCCAAAATGCACCTTATGATTTTCTTTTAAAAATACTTTTTACCGGTTTTACACTTGGAGCGGGATTCAAAGGTGGTGAAGTTACTCCACTCTTCTTTGTGGGCGCAACTTTGGGCAGTGCATTATCGGTAATTGTTCCTTTACCAATTGCCTTATTGGCTGGAATGGGATTTGTGGCAGTATTTTCGGGGGCAACTCATACTCCTATTGCTTGTACAGTAATGGGTATTGAACTTTTTGGAATTCACTGTGGAATTTACATTGCAATTGCCTGTATGGTTGCTTATTTTTCATCAGGTTCTATAGGTATTTACAAATCCCAAATTGTAAGAGGCCCGAAATTTATTCTGTATCAAAGTATTAGAAAAAAAGGATTGAGAAATCTATAAATCCTCTTTCTTTATAATTTCTTAAAAATTTTTAACTGTTAGTTTAAAAATGTAATTTCGCAAACTATGAATACACAAGACATACAAGCGATACAGTTGTTATTATCAACTCCCAAAAAAATTGCAATAATTCCACATCGAGGTCCAGACGGAGACGCCATGGGATCTACATTAGCATTATATCATTTTTTACTAAAAAACAATCACTTCCCAACAGTGATTTCCCCCAATGATTTTCCTGATTTTCTAGCTTGGATGCCAAGTGCAGATACCGTGAAAATTTACGAAAAAGACAAGGAAAACTGCACCAAAATACTGGAAGAGGCAGAACTGATTTTCACCTTGGATTTTAATGCACTTCATAGAGTTGGCGAAATGGAACAAGTTTTGGAAAAACTTACCGCTCCGTTTATCATGATCGATCATCATCAAAAACCAGATGATTATGCAACCTATACTTATTCGAATGTTGCTTTCGGATCTACATGTGAAATGATATATAATTTTATTTCTTTTTTAGACAAGAAACAAGATTTGGACAAAACCATAGCTACTTGCATATATACAGGAATATTGACAGATTCCGGTTCATTTCGTTTTCCGAAAACAACAGGAACAACACACAGAATAGTAGCCGAATTGATTGATCTAGGAGTAGAAAACACATTGATTCCTGCCTTGTTATTTGACAACAGCTCCTATAATCGTTTGCAATTATTAGGTCGGGCTTTGCAGAACATGAAGGTCATGATGAATCACAAAACATCATACACGACGTTAACTCAAGAGGAATTAAATAGTTTTGACTACATAAAAGGTGATACCGAAGGTATTGTCAATTATGGTCTAAGTATAAAAGGCATCGTATTTACAGCCATTTTTATAGAAAACAAGGAAGAAGGGATCATCAAAATTTCCTTCAGATCTCAAGGTGCGTTTGACGTTAATCAATTTGCTCGAGATCATTTTCAAGGTGGAGGACACAGTAATGCTGCAGGAGGAAAATCAGAAGTTTCGATGGAAGAAACCATAAATAAATTTGAAAGTTTAGTCCAAAATCTAAAAATATAGTAACCCATAAAATGAGCATAACGATAAATTAGTTATAACGATATGCAAATTACATGGGGCCAATAACAAAAATAAAAATCTACATATGAATTATTTTAAAGTATTACTTATTGTATTTTTCTCCGCGATTTTAGTTTCGAGTTGCAAACAACCACAAGAGGCGAGAAAACCTATTTCGCATTCATCTGGAAGTTTCATGAAACAATCTATTGCTCGTGCCAAAAAAATAATAGCAAAAGAAGAAGATCAAATTGAAGCCGTTATTAAGAGTAACCCAAAGAAACAATACCTCTCTTCCCATAAAGGATATTGGTATTGTTACGAAAATAGAAACCTTACCGATACTATCAATCCAAAGAAAGGAGACATCGCTTTTTTTGAATATGAAATAAAAGACTTAAAAGGAAATATTATTTATTCGCAAGAAGAATTGGAACCTCAAATCTATAAGGTCGATAAACAAGAAATCATGATGGGATTGAGAGACGGAATAAAATTAATGCGAAAAAAAGAAAAAGTACAATTTCTTTTCACTTCACACATGGGCTACGGTTACCATGGTGACAATAACAAAATTGGAATGAGTCAACCCTTGGCCTGTACTGTAACCCTGAATGATTTTATGCCTGAAGCTGAATATAACAAAAGGATGCACCCCGCAACAGTTGTAAAATCGGCTCCAGTAAAATCCAACATTAAAGATACCTTAACAAATTAAAATAAAGCTAAATGAAAAAAAATATTTTATTTGCACTATTACTTATTACAACCTTAATTTCCTGCAAAAAAGAATATGATAATTTACCTGATGGCTTATATGCTGAAATTGAAACCAGCAAAGGCATCATACTACTGGAATTAGATTATAAAAAAGCTCCCGTAACAGTTGCCAATTTTGTTACATTGGCTGAAGGTGAAAATGAATATGTTTCAAATGATACTCTAAGAGGCAAAGCTTTTTTTAATGGTTTAAAATTCCATAGGGTAATCAAGGACTTCATGATTCAAACCGGAGATCCATTAGGAAATGGCTCTGGAAATACCGGCTACAAATTCAAGGATGAGTTTTCTGATGCCAAATATGATAGAGGAGGGATTTTGGGAATGGCCAATAACGGTCCCGGAACAAATAGCAGTCAATTCTTTATCACACACGTAGAAACGCCTTGGCTTGATGGGAAACATACTATTTTTGGACATGTAGTAGATTATGATCTTGAAGTAGTCAATAAAATAGAACAGGATGATTTTATAAAAAGTGTAACCATTATTAGAAATGGTGAAGGCGCAAAAAAATTTAATGCCGTAAAGATTTTTCATGATTATTTCCAAATAGAATCAGAAATCCAAAAACAAAAAGTAGCCGCTGAAGCTGCCGCAAAAAAAGAATATGAAATTAAGTACAAGGAGGTTTGCGATCAAAAAGTAGCTTCTTTTGCTCAATTGAAAAGCAAAGCTAACAAAACCGCTACTGGCCTTAAATATTACATTACCAAAAAAGGAAATGGTAAAAAACCGGCAATTGGGTCAATCGTATACATACATTATTCAGGATTTTTGGAGAATGGCACTTTGTTTGATTCAAGTATAGAAGATGTTTCTAAAACTTTTGGAAAATTTGATCCGGCAAGGGCAGCTGCAAATCAATACATCCCAATGGCATTTCAAGCCGGTAAAAAAGATGGCCTAATTCCCGGTTTTATAGAAGGAATCGAAAAATTGGCAATTGGTGACAAGGCTGTACTCTTTATACCTTCGCATTTAGCATATGCCGAAGCTGGAGCTGGAGATGTAATACCACCAAACTCCAACATTATTTTCGAGATAGAATTAATGGATGAAATGCCTAAATAATATTTTAAATTCTTAGTATCATAGCAACTATTTTTCAAACTAATAAATATTCTAAAAAATGAAATCTAAAATCCTCTTATTACTCTTTTTGGGAGTATTCAATTTACAAGCACAAAACATAAAAAAAACGGTTACTCCAAAAAAACCAATAAGTAAAACTGCTAAACCAGCCGCTGCTGTCCAAGGTATTTTTGCAACAATCGCAACTAATAAGGGAAATATTACTGTTCAATTATTTTTTCAAAAAGTACCGGTTACCGTTGCCAATTTCATAAGCTTGTCCGAAGGAAAGAATCCATTTGTAACTGTTGAAAAACTAAAAGGGAAACCTTTTTTTGACGGTTTAAAGTTCCATAGAGTTATTGCTGATTTCATGATTCAAGGTGGTGACCCTGATGGCAATGGTTCTGGAGGCCCAGGTTATAGTTTCAAGGATGAATTTAATGATTCAAAATTTGATAAGGCAGGAATACTGGCCATGGCAAATTCTGGACCAGCAACTAATGGAAGCCAATTTTTCATTACACACAAGGACACGCCTTGGTTAACAGGGAAACATACTATTTTTGGACAAGTAACCCAAGGAATGGGAGTTGTTAATGCTATTGCACAAGATGATGTTATTACAAAAATTACAATAACCCGAAAAGGAGATTTGGCTAAGAAATTCGATGCTGTAAAAGTATTCTCGGATTATTTTAACAACAAGGCTGAAGATCAAAAAAAACAAGCTGCAATTGACGCTGAAAACAAGAAAAAACAAGCCGCTCTTGATGCAGAAGCTAAAAAAGCATATTTAGAAAAATACGGAGCTATTATTAAGGCAAAAGCTGCCTATTTCGCAGCTGAAAAAGCAAAAGCCACCACTACTCCATCAGGATTGGCATACACTGTTATTAAAAAAGGTACGGGAGTTAAACCTGCAGATGGATCAACTTTCTATTTTCACTATGCCGGTTATTTTGAAGACGGAACACTCTTTGACAGTAGTTATGAAGACGTAAGCAAAGCTTATGGAAAATTTGATGCAAATAGAGCTGCCCAAAACGGTTACAAACCATTTCCATTTGAAGCTGGAAGAAAAGAAGGCATGATACCAGGCTTTTTAGAAGGGGTGTCAACTTTGTCTTTTGGTGAAAAATCAATTATATATATTCCGTCTAATCTTGCTTATGGAGCAAGCGGTGCAGGAGGAGTAATTCCACCAAATGCAACCTTGATTTTCGAAGTGGAAATGTTCGAGAAACAACAATAAATAAATTAAGTTTTTTACATAAAAAAGCCACGACAATTTAAAATTTGTCGTGGCTTTTATCATTTTAGGAAAAGTCAAAAATTATTTTTTAAACTTCCACTCAAACTCATCCTTATTGTTGATTATTGCTCCTATTTCAAATTTTACCACTTCCTCATATTCTGTCTGAAGAATAATCCAATTCTCTTCGTTAAAGTAATTTTCGAAAGTATCAAATTCCTCTTGCGTGAATTTGGTTATTCCTTTTTGTGCCAAATCTTTTTTGACATCAGTGATTTTTCTATTGATTATCTTATTACCAAACAAATCCAAATTTGGACTAGAAGCTACCAAATATCCTAATTTCAATTCTTCTTCCTTATAAAAAGTCAATCTGATTTTAAGTGAATTGTATGCAAAAATTACATTATCATCCTCATCTTTATAATTTCTGTCTGGTTTGCCGTAAACAGCAATAACGTCATTTTGTTTCATTCCAAAAATGAGCTTGTCAATTCCAATCTTAAGATTTATTTTCATCTTTTCTTTTTATATTTTTAAATGCAAAGGTATCCATTTTTGAGATAATTGCATTTTTTACTTAAAACAAAATACTTTTGCTTTTAGAGAAACTGCTATAGATTCAAACATTGCTTATTATTGAAAATACTTTCGACAAAAGCAAAAAAAACGATTCTAATCTACAGGTTTACAAACCTTTCCACAATAACTTAATAATCTTACAAAACTCAAAAATAAATGCATTTCACAGACAAAATATTATGATATATCAAATATTATAGTAGTTTTGGCATAATTGTTGACTCAACGACAATATCCCCATATTTTTTAAAAACGAATAATAAATTAAGGTCTTTCAATTACAATTATTTGCTATAGACAATAGCCAATGTTATGCATAAAAGACAATAAATTTTGAATACAAATAAATAGCAATGAAAAAATTAGTTCTTATAATTGTAATATTGATTGCCAATCATTTATTTGCCCAAAATGAAGAAACAAAAATAATTGATTCTTTAAAAGTTGAATTAAAAAACACAAAAATTGATACTGTAAAAATAAATATCCTCAACGAGATATGCCGAAACTATTTTTATGACAACCCTTTGATAGGTATGGGATACTCGGAGATTGCCTTGAATTTATCCACAAAAATAAATTGGAAAAAAGGAATCGCAGTAGCTTATAATCATTTAGGCATTTGCAATGAGATAATCAAAAAAACCGAAAAATCCATATACTGTTTTAAAAATTCTTTAGTTAATTATAAGGAACTAAAAGATCAAGATAACATTGCGGATAATTATAACCAGCTTGGGAAAGTGTATCTCATATTAAAAAATTACAGCCAAGCATTGGTTTACTTCAATTCTGCTTACAAAATAAACATCAAAACAAACAACGTTTTACAGACAGCAAACGATCTTACTGGAATAGCCGACATTAATTTCAAATTAGGCAATTATCAAAAAGCGTTAAATTATTATGTAACAGCACATCAAAAATACAAAGAGGCTATTAATATATTCGGTATGGCCCTAACCAACTTTAATATGGCTGAAATATATGTTCTCCAAAAGAAATACCCTATGGCTTTGGAATATTATAACAAGGCTTTGGAAAAATTTACCGAAATAAAAAACGACTATCATATTGGAAATACATATCTTGAAATAGGGAAAGCAAACTATAAATTTTCGTTTGAAAACAAAAAAGAGAAAACAAAAAACTTAAATCAAGCCATTATAAGCCTTAAGGAATCAATCCGTTTTTTTACTAATTGTAGCAAATTCGACAAGGTTAATGAATGTAATATTGAATTATCTAAAACCTATGAGGAAATTGGTGACTATAAACTGGCTTTAGACACGTATAAGGAATACGTCAAAATAGATAAAACAGCCTTGACTTATGAAAAAGAAAATAGATTGGCAGAACTCAAAACCCAACGTGAATTTGAAACAAAAAACAATCAAATAGTAAATCAAGAACTTAGAATAAAAAGTGATCAGAGAAAAGTCCTTCTATTGATAACGATTACAAGCTCGATAGCAATACTACTTGCCTTGTTCTTATGGCTATATATTTCCAAAAGAAAAACAAATCGATTATTGTTGGATAAAAACACGGAAATATCAAATATTAACAAACAAAAAGATAAATTTTTCTCCATTATTGCGCATGACCTCAGAGGGCCTTTCAATGGATTTTTGGGACTTAGTGAATTATTAGCCAACGAAATAGACGACATGGACAAGGATGAAATTCAATTTGCCGCTACCAACATAAAGGAATCAGCAAATAATTTATATAATCTACTCGAAAATTTACTCGAATGGTCCAGAATGGAACAAGGGCTCATAACAATTTCACCAAAGGAAAATAATTTAGGTAAAATTGTGGATGAATGTGTGACACCACTTACTGAAAATGCAGCCAAAAAAGAAATAAGCATTGAGACTAATATAGATCCTAATCTTACCGTTTTTGCCGATTATCACATTCTACAATCAGTTATCAGAAATAATTTGTCAAATGCCTTAAAATTCACACCTAGAAATGGGAATGTAAAAATACAGGCAAAAGAAGACCTCGAAAGTACTACCATTTCAATTACTGACAATGGAATAGGAATGAATGCAAATATGCTTGAAAATATTTTTAAAATTGGTGTTAAAACCAACCGAAAAGGTACTGAAGACGAACCGAGTAGCGGATTGGGATTGATTCTATGCAAAGAATTTATAGAGAAACACAATGGAGAAATTTGGGTTGAAAGTGAAGAGGGAAAAGGAACTGTTTTTCATTTTAGTTTTCCAAAAATTCAGTACAATTAAATCTGACCAAGAATGAAAAAAAACATATTTCTCTTCATCTTTATAGTACTAACTAATTGTGTTTTTGCACAAAACGAAGAAAACAAAATAATTGATTCATTAAAAATCGAATTAACAAAAGCAATAAATGACACTTCCAAGGTCAACATACTAAACCGGTTAACAAGAGAAAATTTTTATACAAAACCCAAAATAGCCATTCAGTTTGGTGAAAAAGCCTTGAAACTAGCTACAAAGGCAAACTGGAAAAAAGGAATTGCAATAAGCGCCAACAACTTGGGAATTAGTTGGTGGGTCGATGCCAATTATATTGAATCCATCAAGAATTTTCAAAAATCCTTATTGTCCTACCAAGACTTAAGGAACCCAAAAGGCATTTCCGAAGCCTATAATCATTTGGGACTGCTTCATGTTGAAATAGAAAAATACAACGAGGCATTTGTTTATTTCTTTAAGGCTTACAAAGTCAATCAGGTAACCAAGGACAAAATAGCAATTGGTTACAATCTCAGTAGTATTGCCAAAGCTTTTCATAAAATAAAAAATTATAAAAAAGCGCTTGATTACTATAATAAATCCATAGAAGTTTATCAGTTATTGTACGATAAAAACGGTGAAGGTGACAGTTACAATAAAATTGCAAAAATATACGAGGAACAAAAACAATATAATAAGGCTATAGAAAATTATCAAAAAGCATTAAGGCAATTTGATGAAAATGCAAAATACTATCTTACAGATTCCTATTTGGGAATTGGAAGAACCTACAATAATTTAAGCCTGAATCCCAAAAACAATAAAGAAAAAAATCTGGACCTTAGTCTGCTATATTTAAATAAGGCCTTAAAAATATTTACGGAGTGGCAAACCTTTGACAAAATCAACGAATGTCACGAGGAATTACATAAAGCATATAAAGCCAAGGGAAATTATAAATTGGCTCTGGAACATTTCGAGAAATATGTCGAAATAAAGGAAAACATCTTGTCCTATAAAAACGAAGCAAAACTAGGAGAACTTAGAACCAAAAAAGAAATTGAATTACGCAACAAACAAATTGAAATTCAAAATCTCCAAATTAAAAATGATTCACGAAAATTATATTTATTGGTGACAATAATATTTGCCACGGTAATTCTGCTTTTCTTGTTTTTAAAACTATACCTGTCAAAAAGAAAATCAAACAAACAATTACTGGAAAAAAATCAGGAAATATCAAACATCAATAAACAAAAAGACAGATTCTTTTCCATTATTTCCCATGATTTAAGAGGTCCGTTTAGTGGTTTTTTAGGCTTAACCGAATTATTGGCCGACGACATTGACATTATGGAAAAAGAAGACATTCAATATGCTGCGGTCAATATGAAAAGTTCTGCCTACAGCTTAAGTGGCCTTTTGGACAACCTCTTGGAATGGTCCAAAATGGAACAAGGATTACTCCCTTTTATTCCTCAAAAATATAATTTGCTAAAAGTTGCAAAAGAATGTATCGCAACCTTAAAAGATGCCATCAACAAAAAAAATATCTTACTGGAAACCGACATAGATCCCGCAACAGAAATTTTTGCCGATCATCATATTTTGCAATCTGTCATTCGGAATATTTTATCCAATGCGGTCAAGTTTACACCCAGAGGAGGCACAATCAAAATACAAAGCAAGGAGTATCCTAACAATACTATTATCTCAATATCCGATACTGGAATAGGAATGAATGCCAAAATAATGGAAAACATTTTTAAACTGGATACAAACACCAACAGAATGGGAACCGATGATGAACCTAGTTCTGGTTTAGGATTAATCCTTTGCAAGGAATTCACTGAAAAACATGGAGGTAAAATTTGGGTTGAAAGCGAGGAAGGAAAAGGCAGTACATTCCATATGAGTTTTCCAAAAGAACGCAGCGAGTAAAATTTCCAAAACACTAATTCATTTATTTTGGAGCAGAATCATTTGGCATTTTTGTTAGATAGAACCTGCTCTCCGCTACAATCTTTTTACCTCGATAAAAAATCGAGATAAAAAGGATTTCCACTGCGATCAGGGCTAAAGGGAAACATGGTCTTTTTTTGCCATCATTTACAATTGGAATCAAATCCAACCTTAATTTTCAAAGCTTTTTAATCAAATTCTCTTTAACTCCGTTAAACCATTCTTCCCTTAGAATACTCAATATAATACTGTCTCTACGCACATCACTTTCGTAGGTTGGCATATTGCTCCGCAAAACACCTTCTACCCTACATCCTATACTTTTCATCGCTTCAATGCTCCGTTCATTATTATTATCGGCACGAAATTCTACGCGTTCCATCCCAAGAGTTTCAAAGGCAAACTGCAGCAAAAGAAATTTGCAATGCTTGTTAAGACCAGTTCCCCTATAATCTTTTCCATACCAGGTATAACCTAGCTGCAATGTCTTGAACGGAAAATTAATATCGTAGAACCGAGTGCTCCCAGCATATTTTCCTGATTTTTTATCATATACTATAAACGGAAATTCAGTTTTATTTTCTCTCGCTTGTATCGCTAATTGAATATAATTAATGAGGTTATCTTTTCCATCAGCAGGGACTAAGGAATATTTCCATGTTTCAGGTTCATTAAGGGAAATATCCAAAAGATTATCACTATCTGTTAATTCCAATGGTCTAAGTAAAACGAAATCGTCTTCCAGAATTGTATTTTGAGGGAATTGCGAAGCAGTCATTATTTTTTTGAGCTAATTTACAAAAACCACAACAACTTTTCTTTCAAAATCCAAGCAATACAAACACAAAACCCGAAGTATAAATTTATACCTCGGGCTTCAACTATTTTAAACAAAATAGTTTTCGAAAACTATTCATTCATTTCATCATAACGAACTGGAACTTGCGGATCATAAAGTGGACATTTGAATTCTTCCAAAGTATCTGCCAAAAGGTTCATTGTTTTGCCTTCGGTTCCATAACAGTCAATCTGTATGCTTTGCGGAGTTGTCTTAATATGAAAAGCACCTTTCCCTTTGGTGTTTTTCCAGCTGTTTTCATCCACTTTTTCCCAGCTCGAAAACACCGAATTAATACGGTTAAAAATCACCTGAACGGGAAGTATTTCAAGACCTTCTACTTCCTGCTGCTCTACCAAGGCTTCATACACCAAATGATGATTAAGATAGATTCCGTCCTGATATTGCCAAAAAAGTAGTTCGTACATTTTGAAAAAGTTTAATTGTTAATTTGTTTAATTGCTGACTGACTAAACGTTTCATACGATTAAACAATTAACGATTAAACAATTCTTCTTAGTATTCGAAAATACCGTATTCGCTGGTAATTGTTAGTTTTTTAGAATCCGAAGCTTCTACTCTACCTACAATTTGTGCATCAACATTGAAAGATTTTGAAATAGCAATAATATCTTGAGCAATAGCTTCGGGAACGTAAATTTCCATTCTGTGACCACAGTTAAACACTTGGTACATTTCTTTCCAATCGGTTTTGGATTGCTCTTGTATCAATTGAAACAAAGGTGGAACTGGAAATAAATTATCCTTTATAATATGCAGATTCTGTACAAAATGCAAAATTTTCGTTTGAGCTCCTCCACTGCAGTGTACCATTCCGTGAACCTCAGCAGAAGTATATTTATCTAAAATTTTCTTGATGATTGGTGCATACGTTCTTGTTGGCGAAAGCACTAACTGTCCGGCATCGATTGGTGAATTTTCAACGGCATCTGTCAATTGTACCTGTCCTGAATAGATAAGATCACTTGGAACAGCCGAATCGTAGCTTTCTGGATATTTGGTTGCTAAATACTTTCCAAAAACATCATGACGGGCAGAAGTTAATCCGTTGCTTCCCATTCCTCCATTATAGCCTTTTTCATAAGTCGCCTGACCAAAAGAAGCCAATCCAACAATAACATCACCTGCTTTTATGTTGGCATTATCAATTACTTTGGAACGTTTCATTCTTGCCGTAACAGTAGAATCGACGATGATTGTTCTTACCAAATCACCAACATCGGCAGTTTCTCCTCCGGTTGAATGAATGGTTACACCAAATGAATCCAATTCTTTTATCAATTCTTCGGTTCCATTGATGATAGCCGACAAAACCTCAGCAGGAATAACATTTTTATTTCTTCCGATAGTAGACGAAAGTAAAATATTATCGGTAGCACCTACACACAATAAATCGTCAATATTCATAATTAAAGCATCCTGGGCGATACCTTTCCAAACCGAAATATCTCCAGTTTCTTTCCAATACATGTATGCCAATGACGATTTTGTACCGGCACCATCAGCATGCATTATAAGGCAGTAATCATCATCCTGAGTTAAATAATCTGGAACAATTTTACAAAATGCCTGCGGAAATAAACCTTTGTCAATATTTTTAATCGCATTATGCACATCTTCCTTTGATGCCGAAACACCGCGTTGTGCATATCTTTTTGAAGTATCTGAACTCATTTTCTAGTTGTGTGTATGAGGGGCAAAGATAATTTAAAAGTTTAAAAATTTAAAAGTTTAAGGTTTAAAGTTTCTGAGCGCCTACGTTTCTATGTAAAGTCTGTGTTAACTAATGCCTATTCCCTTTTGCCTAACAACTTTTTTCCTCAATTAGCCATAATCTCAATTTCCACACGGCGGTTTGCTTCTCGTTCTGCTTCGTTCTTTTCGGGTAAAGGATACAAAGGTTTTGTACTGGCGAAACCCACAAAAGTCATTCTGCTTTTTTCAATTCCGTTGAATTCTAAAAATTTATAAATGGCTTTAGCTCTTTGGGTACTAAGATCCCGGTAATCTTTTTGCACACAGCATATATGGCCTTGAATTTGTATTTTCAAATCAGGCACATTTTTCATCACTGTTAACAATTCAAACATTACTGGTCGGGATTGAGGCATTATCGCAAAAGTATCTACAAAGAAATTCATGTTCTCCAACCTTAGCTTTTCGCCAACATTCGCCACGCTCACTTTTTTCATAAAAACGGTGTCAATTTTTATATTGACAGTCGAGCCATTTGGATTTTCATAAACATAAACATCAGAAAATTTAATATTTGGTTTCTTCTTTTCAGCAATCACCTCTTTCTTTTCTTCAATTATTTTTTCCTCATTTACAAAATCTTTCGGCTGAATGTAATATAAGGTGACTTTTCTGTTTTCGGCTTTAATGGGAGACAAGGAATGTAATTTCCCGAAATTTCTGGTCTTGAAATCCTCCCTTATTTTTATTTTATTTTTAATGATATTAAATACATAATCAATTCGCTTTTTGGCCAAGGTATCATTATAACCAACTGATCCTTCCTCGTCGCAAAATCCATATACCCCAACAACCTTAGCTTCTTTATTGGCAGACAACCATTGATTTAATTTCAACAATTCTGATTTTTGCAATACAAATTTGTCGCTATCAAAAAAGAAAGAAACTTGTTCTTGGGCCATGGCACAAAAAGACATCAGGCAAAATACCAATGAGGCAAAATATTTCATGATTTGGGAATTTATTTTCTCAAATTTACAATAAAACTCAGTCTGTTGGTGACAGCTGAAAATTAATTAAACATTGACATCCCTAAAATTGTTCAATTTGGCATATCTAATCAATTGGGTAAAAATTTCATCATTAAATAATGGAATTTCAAGAATGGAATTCAATAGCTTGGTATTAAACTGTTTCGCACTGGATACCAGATAAGGTTTTAGATGTTTGCCAATACTTTCATAATACAATTTCTCGGTAGTATTTTGATATTCAAAGTAAAGAGAATCTGGAATTATTGTATAATTGGAATAACCAACTTCGTTCATAATCAATTCGAGTCCCTTAACAAGATTTAAACTATCATGGCTCACAATATTAAGTTGGTGAATATCGTCTCTTCTAAAAACAGATACAATCACCTTGGCCACATAATCGACTGGAATAATATTTAAGCCTGACATTTTACCAATTGTAAAACGTACATTTTCCTGCTCGGTTTTTCTTTGCGCCGCAAAATAAAAGAATTTGGCCAAGAGATAGAAAACCATATACTTGGAGATGAAATATTTATTCTCGTCTCCCATCATTTTTCCGCAAATAACACTTGGTCGAAGTATTTGATAAGGTAATCCTAAAGTTTTGCATCTTTTGGCGACAAATTTCTCCGAATGAAACTTGGCGTTTTCATAGGCGTTGCGATGCCTTGGAACAAAATCCAGATTATGATAGTCATTATCAACTATGCCAGACCGCTCTCCCGAAGAAAAAGCCGTTCCTATGTAGATAAACTTTTTTATGAGAGGATGAAAGTTTTCCAGAATAACTTTGGTAATCTTGGTGTTTTCTTCAAATATCTTTTCACGATGTGTTTCATCAGTAGATAAATTCACATATCCAGCCGAATGAATAAAATAGGCACCATTTATCTTGCCTGAAAAATTTTCCTGTACAGAATCTAAATCGGTGTCAATGATTTCGATGTATTGGTCTAGTTTTTCAATACCAATATCTTTTAAAAATTGAGGTGCATAATCACTGGAAAGTAATTCATTTATTCGATCCAGGGCAGATCTGTTTTTTTTGCTCCTGGAAATCAAGATGAGTTTACCGTCTATTGACTCTTTAATGAATAGTTCCAGAATTTCATACATAATCTGAGAACCTAAAACACCTGTTGCGCCTGTAAGTACAATTTTCATCGGAAATCAAGTTTTAGTTAAAAACTGAAGTCGATTAATTACGGTAAAAAAGAGGCGATTGAATCAATTATTTGATGTCCATTTGTATAGTACATTTTGAACATCCAAAAGTCTAGTAAAGTTAAGTCATTTTTTCATTTCAATTATTTATTTTAATTAAAAAATAAATATGTATTAATCTGACTACAAATAAGTTATATCCGACTTCACAATATTTTAAATTCTGTACTCCTATTCGTATTTTGAATGCTTTTTATCGGTTTTAAATTAACATATATCGAGCTTTTTAACATTTATTAAACATGTGTTTTTAAAATTAAGTAATTTTACTCCGTCGCTTTTTAAGTGATTTAGTTAAATCAAGTGATAACTAAAAATCAAAACAAATAAACCAGGTATTGCTCTCCATAAATTGAATGTTTTATGGCTTTTTAGGCTAGAACAAATACAATTCCAAGAGTTAGATTTTATACTTCTGCATTTTAAATTGAAGTGAGTTATTGTGCTGAGCATTGTATTTTCTCTAAAGGTACATTTTCAGTTTTTAATCTATTCCAAACATTAATTTGTTTAATTATTTTTATCAAAGCCCCCTTTCCAAACCTTCTTAATAAAGAATTCAATTATTGCTATCCAGCAATAAAAATTTCTTTCATTGACCGTATACTTCATGGCTATAACTATGAAGGTGTGTTTATTCCCTAAATAAAAGCGACAGCCAGACAGGCGTTTCTTTTGGATTTATATAACTAAAATCTTCTCTATGAAACAACATTCATCGGTTTCCCGCAAACCCTATTTCTACTAATCTTTCCTTATTGATACTATGGTCTAAAAACCGTATTGATATGAAAAAAATTATCCTTTTTACGATAAAAAGAATGCAAGAATTTTGCATTTCTTTTTCCTGTTTCCTTAAAACAGGTCTCTCAAAATTCAATTTTTCAATTCCTTTAAATCAGTCATTAAGACCATGGATTTACTGTTGGCTACAAAGCCTAAGTCCACCAATAGTCTTTTTGGGAATTCTCATGTTCAGTTATACGACTATTCATGCTCAAAACATTAAGGGAATAGCACCGGTTGCGACTCCACTCTCAGGTGATGGTATTGATGGAGACGGATGGGCGCATGAGCCTATAGGTTCCATATACAATAGCACGGGGGACTTGTTTGACAGGCTCTATTATTCTCAGACTGTTCCAGATGCAACAAACCATGGAGTCCTAGATTTTACTAATGGTAACCTTCTTTACCCCGGGTATACCTTTTTTCTACAAGACCCTTATCTCAACGATTTAACAATATTTACATCATCCAATAAAATAAATGATAATCCCAATACTTATACTTGGGGAGCAGGAACATCACCTAACAAAAATGAAATCCAAAATTGTGGAGCTCACTTTAGTTATGGTAGCGCATCCGTAATAGGAGGAGAAAGTACAAATGGATCATCGTTTGTTCCTGGTACCAGCAGACCGGGAAATCCTAATGATTTATGGTGTCTTTTTGCAGGTGACCGTCAAGTTACCAACGGAAGTAGCTATATTGATTTCGAATTTCTGCAAAAACCCTTAACCATAACAGGTGCAACATTTGGCTCTTTTGACCCTACCAAAGGTATAATGCCAATTACTGGAGGCAGTGGTGGTTTTACTAGTTTAGGAACCGATGGTGGGCGTACAGTAGGTGATGTTTTAATTACTATAGAGTTTACCCAAGGAGGTGGTGATGCCAATGTAGTAATTAGAGTTTGGAAAGCAAAAGCGGGAGGCGGATTTGAATACGTTGTAGTTCCTAATAATACCTTTCCAGGAAATATACTTTGCACAAATAACAGCGTAACGACTACTGTTCCTTTTGACGTATATGGAAGCGGTCCCACAGGAGGGACATATGCTCCTAACCAATGGGCTGAAGGAGCTATTAATTTATCCGAAGTTTTCAAGAATACAAGCCCTAACGATCCTTGTTTTAATATCAGTACACTATTTATTAGAACAAGATCATCAGGAAATTCTGCTCAATCAGAGTTAAAAGATTTTCCCGGAGCTCCAATTCAATTGAACTTGAATTTAATTCCAATAGCAGTAGCTGGTGAGGACTTTACCAAAACCTGCACCACTAATCCTGATGGCAAACAAATTGGTGAAACTCCAGAAGCAGGCTATTCCTATTCTTGGTTACCTATAGAAGGTTTAAGCGATGCTAATATAGCCAACCCTATTGCTAATCCTTCCATAAACACTACTTATACAGTAACTAAAACTAAAATAGGTTTCGTTTGTAGTGCTACCGACACGGTAACAGTAACTGTCAACAAACCAATAGTGGTAGCAGCTGCAGGTGACGATTTTACAAAAACATGTACATCGAATCCAACTGGAGGATCAATTGGTGAAGCTTCTCAGGAAGGATACACCTATTCATGGACTTCCTCTCCGGCTGGATTTACTTCAAATGCGGCCAATCCGTCCGTGAATCCAAGCGTAACCACTACCTATACCGTAGTCAAAACACATACAGCATCAGGATGTAGCGATGACGACATGGTAACGGTGACAGTCAACAAACCGACTGTTCTGGCAGCGGCAGGTGACGATTTTACAAAAACATGTACATCGAATCCAACTGGAGGATCAATTGGTGAAGCTTCTCAGGAAGGATACACCTATTCATGGACTTCCTCTCCCGCAGGATTTACTTCAAATGCAGCCAATCCATCCGTGAATCCAAGCGTAACCACTACCTATACCGTAGTCAAAACACATACCGCATCAGGATGTAGCGATGACGACATGGTAACGGTGACAGTGAACAAACCAACTGTTCTGGCAGCGGCAGGTGACGATTTTACGAAAACATGTACATTGAATCCAAGTGGGGGATCAATCGGTGAAGCTTCTCAGGAAGGATACACCTATTCATGGACTTCCTCTCCGGCAGGATTTACTTCAAATGTGGCCAATCCGTCCGTGAATCCAAGCGTAACCACTACCTATACCGTAGTCAAAACACATACAGCATCGGGATGTAGCGATGACGACATGGTAACGGTGACAGTCAACAAACCAACTGTTCTGGCAGCGGCAGGTGACGATTTTACAAAAACATGTACATCGAATCCAAGTGGAGGTTCAATTGGTGAAGCTTCTCAGGAAGGATACACCTATTCATGGACTTCCTCTCCCGCAGGATTTACTTCAAATGCGGCCAATCCGTCAGTGAATCCAAATGTAACCACTACCTATACCGTAGTTAAAACACATACCGCTTCTGGATGTAGCGATGACGACATGGTAACGGTGACAGTCAACAAACCAACTGTTCTGGCAGCGGCAGGTGACGATTTTACAAAAACCTGTACATTGAATCCAACTGGAGGTTCAATCGGTGAAGCTTCTCAGGAAGGATACACCTATTCATGGACTTCCTCTCCCGCAGGATTTACTTCAAATGTGGCCAATCCGTCCGTGAATCCAAG